>Ga0180007_10002363_pt1 | contig 22668 bp, 23 predicted proteins | sample MM_PC_MetaG_FD_121122 | JGI IMG/M metagenome (GOLD analysis project Ga0180007, IMG submission 121122) | Groundwater microbial communities from the Aspo Hard Rock Laboratory (HRL) deep subsurface site, Sweden - MM_PC_MetaG | ecosystem: Environmental > Aquatic > Deep subsurface > Groundwater... | reverse complement strand
TGACCCCTCCTTACGTCGGGGCAGGACGAGGTGTTATCCACCTTTAAAGATAAAAAACAAACTCTGATGCTTAATAGTGAGGACATCTTAGATTCTTGACAAAAAATAACTAAATGCTAAGGTAAACTAATTATCTTAATTTAGATAGATTAATAAAAAACTGTACCTTTCCAATCAAATTCAATCAAAATCAATCAAAATCCAATCAAAAAACTGGGAGACAAGAAAAATGGGACGAGTAACACCTGTACCTGTAATTGTAAGTGCCGCACGAACACCAATTGGATCGTTTGGCGGCGCACTAAAAGATGTTCCTGCCGTGGAACTTGGAGCAGTTGCTATCCGTGCTGCTCTTGAACGCGCGAATGTCGCGGCTCAAGATGTAGAAGAAACGATCTTAGGTATGGTATTGCAAGCCGGAGTTGGTCAAGCACCGGCACGGCAAGCAGCCATCCGCGCAGGCATTCCAACATCTTCGTCTGCAATGACCATCAACAAAGTTTGTTCTTCTGGCCTAAAATCCGTCATGCTCGGCGCTGGACTGATTCAGCTGGGAGAACATAACGTTGTTGTGGCCGGCGGAATGGAAAACATGAACCAGACGCCGTACTATTTACCCAAAGCCCGCGAAGGCTATCGCTTGGGCAATGGCAAAGTTGTGGACGGTATGGTCAATGACGGACTTTGGGATCCTTACGGCGATTGTCACATGGGAAACTGCGCTGAATTGTGCGCGAAAGAGAAAAAAATTACACGCGAAGAACAAGATGCGTACGCTACCAAATCGTACACTCGCGCTCAAAATGCCATTAAAGAAGGCAAATTCAAAACCGAAATCGCACCAGTGACGATTAAAGGGCGCAAAGGAGATGTTGTTGTCAGTGACGATGAAGAACCTGAACGCGTCCAGCTTGATAAAATTCCGACTCTGCGTCCTGCCTTTGATAAAAACGGAACAGTCACTGCAGCCAATTCGTCATCTATCAATGACGGCGGCGCAGCAGTTGTGTTAATGTCGCAGGAAGAAGCTGATAGGCGTGGCGTCAAACCGCTAGCACGTATTGTCGGTTATGCAACCCATAGTCAAGAACCCCAATGGTTCACAACCGCTCCGACTGTAGCAATTCAAAAACTTCTGGAAATGGTAAAGTGGCAAATAAAAGATGTTGATTTCTTTGAAATCAACGAAGCTTTTGCCGTTGTTTCTATTGCCAACAACCACATGCTCGGTCTGAACGGCAAGAACGTCAATGTCTGGGGTGGTGCTGTTGCTCTTGGTCATCCAATCGGTGCGTCTGGCTGCCGTATTCTTGTCACTTTGCTTCATGTTTTGAAGGAAAACAACGCTCGCTGCGGCATTGCCAGTCTTTGTAATGGCGGTGGCGAAGCCACGGCCCTAGCTGTGGAAATGATGTAGAACATTCAAGACTATCCAAATATGTCTTGATTAAACTTTCTATTTATTCGGAGATATCTATGGACATCAAAACAATTGCTGTCATTGGAGGCGGTACAATGGGAAGTGGAATTGCCCATGTCGCATACCTGTCTGGTTTTAATGTAATTGGTGTGGAAGTATCTGACGAGTTTCTCAAGAAAGCCATGACCGCAGTCGAGAAGAACATGGCTCGCCAAGTCAAGAAGGAAATCATTTCACAGGCGGATTGCGACGCCGCCTTGTTACGTATTAAATGGACAACAGTCCTTGAGAATGTGGGAACAGCCGACCTTGTCGTAGAAGCGATTATTGAAAGTCCGTCTGCCAAAGCTGAATTGTTGGAAAAGCTCGACGCGCTTTGCCCGCCGCAGGTGATTCTCGCAACAAACACTTCCACAATTTCCGTCACTGAAATCGCCGCACACACCAAACGTCCTGATAAAGTCATTGGCATGCATTTTATGAATCCTGTGCCAATGATGAAACTGGTGGAAGTAATTCGTGCTCTGGCAACATCTGACGAAACGCATGCGACAGTGGTTGAACTGGTAGAAAAACTCGGTAAAATTCCGATTACTGTCAATGATTTTCCGGGATTTATTGCCAACCGCCTCCTCATGCCCATGGTCAATGAAGCAGTTTACTGTTTAATGGAAGGCGTGGCAGATGCCGAGGCAATTGACAGCGTAATGAAACTTGGCATGAACCATCCGATGGGACCTTTGGCGCTGGCAGACTTGATTGGCTTGGATGTCTGCCTGGCTATTATGGAAGTCTTGCACGACGGCTTGGGTGACTCCAAATACAGACCATGTCCGCTATTGCGCAAATATGTTGCCGCTGGTTTCTTGGGCCGCAAAACCGGCCGCGGCTTTTACGACTATTCCAAATAGGGGGAAACAAACTATACGTCGTAGAGAACAAGAAGCTGGGATTAGAAACTCTCTTTTCCCAGCTTATTTTTTTTGGAGAATATTTAATTTAATAAATAAGATTTGATTTCTTGAGTAATTTCATCAATAGTTCTATTTTCAGTATTAATAATAATGCCATAATCAAATATTGACACTAGATAATAAACTGCTTTTACTGATTCTTCTCCATAAGTAGTTTTTCTTGCACTGTCTCTTTTTAAACAAACCTCTAAAGATGCTTTTAAAGTAAAGACAAAATAATCTGTAGTTAAATTTTTAATAAAATATTTAATTTGTTCCTGATAATAAAAATTTCCATCAATAATTACAACCTTTCCCTTAGCTAATTTTTCCTTAATCAAGGGTAAAATCTGCTCATTAGCTTTAATAAAATTAATAAGCGGTATACATTCCCCTTCAACTTTATCTAAACCATATTTTTCAAGAAGTTTATCTATTGATATATATTCAGCATCTAGAATTTTCGCTAACTTTTTGGCAATAGTTGATTTACCAACACCTAACGGTCCTCTGATAATAATAAAATAATTCATATGATTTAATTATACCAAAAAACTAGCTTGAGGCCGATTTATGGTTATAAAAGCCGCTAGGTTACTGGCGGTGTTTTTTATAATTTTACCAGATAAAAAATTATCTGATCCTGCCCTATTGTAATTTTTAAAATTTGGAATATAATTATCTCATAATAATTCAGTTGCTTAATGTATTTCATTATGAAATACAAAAAGCGCATTTAATTCCAAAAAATGGATAAAAAGAAATTTCTCTTTATCTCCACCGATGCTATGATCTCTGATATTGCCTGGCAGGTACGTAAAGAGGGTCATGAAGTAAAATATTTTATTGAAAACAAGATTGAAGCTGACAGCGCTGACGGCTTTATTCCTAAAACCCTGGACTGGAAAACAGAAGTTGACTGGGCAGAGGTTATTATCTTTGACGATACCCTGGGTCAAGGGGTTAAAGCTCAAAAATTAAGAATGATAGGTAAAAAAGTCATTGGCGGCACGCCTTATACTGACCGCCTGGAAGATGACCGCGCTTTTGGACAGGAAGAACTAAAAAAAGCCAAAGTCTCTATCATCCCTTATCAGGAATTTTATGATTTTGATGCGGCCATAAACCATGTAAAATTACATCCCGATAAATACGTTATCAAACCCAGTGGCGAAGCGCAAAACAAAAAGCACCTTTTGTTTGTAGGCGCAGAAGAAGACGGCAGTGACGTAATCCACGTTTTAGAAGCTTATAAAAAAGTTTGGTCTAAAACCATTAAGGTTTTTCAGCTGCAAAAAAGGGTCAGCGGTGTGGAAATTGCTGTCGGCGCTTTTTTTAACGGCCAAAAATTCATTTATCCCCTTAACATTAACTTTGAACATAAAAAACTTTTTCCGGGTAACATTGGCCCTGCCACCGGCGAAATGGGTACCAGTACGTTTTGGAGTGGACCCAATAAACTCTTTAATAATACTCTTCTAAAAATGGAGGAAAAATTAGCGCAAGAGGGCTATGTCGGTTATATTGACATCAACTGTATCGTGAACGGTAATGGTATTTATCCTTTAGAATTTACAGCGCGTTTTGGCTATCCCACTATCAGCATCCAACAAGAAAGTATGATTACTCCTATGGGAGAATTCCTGTATTTGTTGGCTTGCAACCAGGATCCTCAACTAAAAGTTAAAAAGGGTTTCCAGATCGGCGTTCGTCTAGTAGTGCCGCCTTATCCTTTTAGCGATAAAAAAATCTTTGACGTTTACTCCAAAGATGCCACTATCGTTTTCAAAAAGAATAATATAGAAGGTATTCACATAGAAGACGTCAAACTAGTTAATGGAGCATGGACAGTTACCGGTTCTGTAGGAGTGGCTTTGATTGTGACCGGCTTAGGCCAGACAATGAAACAAGCTCAACAACAGGTATATTCCAGAATTCAAAATATTTTAATTCCTAATATGTATTACCGCAAAGATATTGGTGACCGCTGGTATGAAGACAGCGACAAACTCCATAGTTGGGGCTATTTAAGAGACTTATAATATCTACAAAAACTTTCATTAAAAACGATTTTAATAAAAAGGGGTTCTGTATTAGAAACCCCTTGCTTTTTACTTGAAAACATTTTGCTTTTGAGTTTTAAAGAGAAATGCCTAAAATGACAAATCTCTTCTTGATGCCCTCTGGTTCAGCCCCCCCAACTGTACCATAACTTGGCAAAAGCCCTGCCCCAGGTGACTTTGATTTGCGGACCAATATCTACCTCGGTCTTAAATCCCGACGTCACTTCGTGATACAGTTGTTCGCCAACACCAAGCGTCAGCCAGTTTACCTTTTTTAAAGTCCATGACATCTCCAACAGATGATAGGCGAAATCTGGCCGTGAGCAGGTGCTCGCACTATACTGATTCAGAATATAGGCATTAAGTTGCCCGCGGCTGATAGTAGTGACAAGTTGCGGACTTATCCCGTCATATGGACCATTTAGTACTCCCAACATTGGAACAAATGTCAAAGTAGCTGGCAGTGAATCCGCATCCTCATCCAAAACCTCAAAAACCACTCGGTAGCCAACAAAAAGACCAAAAGTCTCACCTTGATCAAAGTTATGGCGGAAATCCACCACAAACTTACCCACTGGACAGCTGAACCAAGAAACCGTTACTTCTGGTTTGCTTTCCACTTTCTTAAAAATAGTCGTAGCACTTTGTCCGATTACTAAAGCTGGAAAAAAACAAACGACTATCAGGATGGTTAACTGCCAAGTAACTTGCTTCATTGTCAAATTCCTCCAAAATTTATCCTAATTGAATTAATTGAACAAAGAATAGAAAAATTTATCATATTCAAATCATTTTGTCAATCCTTACCAAAAAATCACACTTTAGATAATGTGATTAATTCTGTTGACACACGTCTCGCTCACTTAATTCGTCTATTAATTTGCATCTGAATTAACATCCTTTGGTTCCAAAACTTTCATTGTCCCAGAAAAAAATACCAACCTTGACCCACCTACCTCAAGTTTAAGGGTTATACTACTCTCATTTAAATCAATAATCTCACCAACTAAACGTATATAACTTTGATCTGTATTGACTCTATTTGGCTGGGGTATATTTTCCATACCACCATTGGCCATCATCTGTTCTCTAAAAGCCTGCCTTTCCTCATCAGTCATATTTTGAAAGTCCAGCCTTTGAGCAGGATCAAATTGCGGTGCCTGATTCTCGCCATTATTCTGGCTATCTAACTCATTATTAGCCCTGGGCATAAAGCCACGGCCTGTTTCATTAAAATCCGTATTCTTATCACCAAGTACTATTCTGTCAACTAAGACGCTTTTGTCAGAATTTTCTATGCCCATGGCCATTACTATTTGCCCTGGCTGTAAATCTTCTACAGTAAGCTCTACAAAATTTTCTTCAAATCTATCCTTTTGATTATTATTCTCTCTAGTCTGATTTGGCTGACTGTTATTTTGGTTATTGTCGGATTTTTGGCTATTATTAGTACAACCAACAACCACCAAGGAGATCAGCAATAAAAAAGAAAAAACAAAATACTTTTTTTCCATATATTTATCTTAATTATAAACTACTCATATCTTAAAGCTTCAATTGGATTTAACTTAGCTGCCCGACGAGCAGGATAATAACCAAAAATAATGCCAATTGCGGCGGACACGCTAAAAGCAAGTATAACAGAAAAACCAGTAACTGAAGTGGTGGTACCACTGAATTTTGTAATAAGAAGTGATACCAGCCAACCAAAAATAATGCCAATAATACCGCCAATAAAAGTTAAAGCCACTGACTCGCCCAAGAATTGACTGTTTATATCTCTAGCTTTGGCGCCTAAAGATTTTCTAAGTCCGATTTCTCTGGTTCTTTCGGTGACTGTTGTCAGCATCATATTCATAATGCCAATACCGCCAACTAAAAGCGAAATTCCGGCAATAGCACCTAAAAGTAAAGTCAAAGTATCTGTCACCGAGGTCATGGTATTCATAATGTCAGCTTGATTCATAATACTGAAATCAGCCTGGGTAGCATCAGCAATATTGTGCCTCATTAAAAGTAAATTAGTAATTTGTTCTTGAGCAAGCGTCATTGAATCAGCGTCTTTAATTTGAATATTTATATTACTGACCGAATCACTACCTGTTAAATAACGTTGGGCTGTAGAAATCGGGATATAAATCAAGTCATCCGAACTGCCCATGCCAGTCCCGCCTTTACTGGCTGTTACTCCAATAATTGTGAATTCCAAACTTTCAATGCGAATTTTTTGTCCAGTTGGGTCAGTCCCTTCACCAAATAAATCATCTCTTGTTGTTGGACCAAGGACTGCTATTTTAGATATCTTCTGCACTTGAATACCATTTAAAAAACTGCCTAATTCAATCTCAATGTTTTTTACAGCCGCGTAAGATTCAGTAACTCCGTAAATGCTGGTGTTGGTGTTGGTACCTTGAGTGGTTTTTACCTGTTTTCTGGAAGATACACTAGGTGCTATTTCTTCTATGTACTCAATCTGTTCTTTGATTGCTTCGACATCAGCCATTGTTAAAGTAGTGGCTGAACCCATACCGCCACGTACCATTGAACCCACGCCTCTTTGTGAACCAGGCATTACTACCAATAAATTAGAACCAAGTGACTGAATATTTTCTTCAATGTTTCTGGCTGCTCCCTGGCCAATAGAAATCATGGCAATAACTGACCCAATGCCAATGACAATTCCTAAAATCGTCAAAACTGACCGCGATTTATTAGCGGATAAAGCAAAATATGTTTCTTGTAATAAATCTGAAAATAACATAATTATTTTTCTTTTAAACCATCGTGATTTGAACTCCTGTCCGAAACAATTCTGCCGTCTTTTATTTCAATAATCCTGTTAGCATGATCTGCTACATACCTTTCGTGGGTAATTAAAATAATGGTATGACCTTTTTCCTGATTTAATTTCTTGAAAGTTTCTAAAACAATATCGCCAGTTTTTGAATCAAGATTACCGGTTGGTTCATCAGCTAAAATCAAATCCGGCTCATTGACTAATGCCCGAGCAATAGCCACTCTTTGCATTTGTCCGCCTGATAATTGGTTAGATAAATGATGCCAGCGATCCTTCTCAAGCCCCACCGCCTTTAAGGCGTTTTCCGCCTTATTGTTACGTTGATGTTTAGAGACTTTATTATCATAAAGTAACGGCAAAATTACATTGCGCAAAACAATGGAGCGGGAAAGTAAATTAAAAGACTGGAAAACAAAGCCGATTTTCTGTGAACGGATCTCCGCTAATTTATCATCAGACAATTTGGAGATGTCCTGATCATTAAGAAAATATTTGCCGCCGGTTGGTTTATCAAGCGCCCCTAAAATATGCATCAAGGTTGATTTGCCCGAGCCGGACGGTCCAATAATTGCCACAAATTCACTTTTTTTGATCTCAAAAGAAACCTGTTTTAATACTTCCAGTTTTATTTCACCTGTTTTATAAACTTTTGTAATATTTTCACATTTTATCATAGTACAAAAAGCACAACGACTATGTTTTACCTACTCACATTATCTTATCATCATCATTCCGCCCATTCCTCCTGGTCCTTCATTCCGGCCCGAACTTTGTGTTTGGTTAGTACTACCATTGCTTATAGTTTGGGTTATTACCTCTTCGCCTTCTTTTAGTCCCTCAATAATCTCAATCATAGTATCACTGCTTGATCCAATAGCAACTGTTTTTCTTTGCGGCTGACCATCAACTAAAATCTCCACGTAACTACCTGTGCCCATTGTCTTGACAGTGTTAATTGGTACCAGTAATACATCTGATTTGGACTCGGTTATAATATTAACACTCGCACTCATGCCAGGCTTAACTCTTTCATCTTGCACGTCAAAAGCAATTTTCACATCATAACTAACTACACCCGAAGTAACTATGCCTAAAGTATCAACCTCAACCACTTCGCCGGTAATAGATAAATCTGATACAGCATCAAAAGTTAAACTAGCTTTTTGTCCGACTTCAATCTGTGCCGCATCAATTTCATTCAAAGTCACCTCAGCGATTTTTTGATCCGTAATTAAAGTGGCAATTGTTGTGCCACTGGAAACGCTATCCCCCTTAGCTAAATCCACTTCGGCCACTATCCCGTCAAAAGGAACGCGAATAAAATAATCGGCATAATTCTGTTGAGCTTCCATTAAATCATTTTGTCTCTGTCTGACAACAAGTTCTTTATTTTTAATCTCCAGTTCATTTTCCCCAGCCAACAAATCCGCTAATTTTTTTTCTTTTATCCTGACATTCCTTTCAGCGGCAGCTAAATCAAGGGGTTGATTTTGATCCATTTCAGCTAAACTTACTTCAGCATCCACTATAGCTTGCTTGGCATTTTCCAAACTTCGCTGTATTGCTAATAAACTAGATAAATGACTATTAGTTTGAGATGTATAAGTATCTAAATCAGACTGATATTGAGAAACTTTTGTATAAATTCTAAATCCTTCATCTGAGCGATACTCCACCCAAAAATCTAACATATTAATTTCACTCTTCACTGTATCAGCTACTTGTTTAGTTGTCTCAATAGTTTCATCTAAAAGATTTTTAATTATCTCTTTATCAGAATAACGACTGGCGTCTCTATAACTATCAAAGTTATCGTCATAACTATCTTTAGCTGTATTATAATAATCTTTAGCGCTTTCTACATAACTTTCAAATCTATCCTTTTCAATATAATCATTTGCTGAAAAACCGTTGATTAACGCCGCATAATTCAAACCTGGTTGCACAGTCACTTCACTGTCAGCTATTTCTTCACTAAATAAAATCGTATTAAGCCCGGTCATAATGTCTGGTAAATCTAAAAAGGTGTCAGCAATTTTATTATAAGCATCCTCATATGTATCTACCAGATCACTTTCAGCATCTTCTTTATCCTGAAGAGTATTTTGATAATCCTTTTGTTGCTCAAAAGCCAATTTAGTCAAAGAATCACGAGCATCAGCCAGATCATTTTCCGCTTGAAGTAAAGTATAATCATCTACTGGAGCTAATAGCTCCTGTAAGTCTAGTTTAGCATTTTCCAGACTAGCTTGCGCTTCATTAACTTTCACAGCTGCCTCTTGATTATCAATTTGAGCTATGAGCTCATCTTTTTTTACCTCTTGTCCGCTCACTACCTTCACAGATATAATATCTCCTGATACTTTGGGCTTGATCTCAAATTGATTTGAAGATGAAACTTGACCTGTTCCAGAAATGGAAGAAATAAGCAGACCTTTCTCTGCTGTACTCGTTAAATAACTAGTAGAACTTTTGGACTGATTAATTTTTTGGTAGCCAAAATAGCCGCTAGTAATAATTACGGCTAAAAGAAATAAAGTAATAAATTTGTGCTGCCAAAGTAAATTGTAAAATTTAGAAATCATAATAATTTATATTAAAAAGGTTGAATAGAGGGTTGAGAATACTCAAAATTCGGCTCTTTTAGCCTCTCACCCCTCTTTATTAATACGCTAAAAATATAAAATTTATTTTAAAAAATGATAACCTAAAAACTCTTTAAGCGATCCATGTAGTCGCTTTTTTTATAAAAACAGAACTATAATCCCTAGTGTTAATATTAAAAATAATTTATCAGAAATATACCTCCGATTATAATTAACATGCCAATTATCTTCTGTATAATCCTTTCTCTTTCTTTTAAGAGAATCATACCAATGCGATTATTAAGCCCCACTTATTGATTTTAAACTCCTTGATAATTGAGCTGGTTCTAAACTTTAGTAAACCAAAGCTTAATACACCGATTAAAAGATTGGCTGGATCCGGAAAATTTACTGAAATAAAAATTATCAAAACAAAAACATCCTCTCAAATAATAGGATGCTTGAATTTTATTATAAATTTTATTTACGCTTCTTTTTGGCTTTTGCCTCAAGCATCAGCCGCTTTATTTCAAGTCTCTTTTTGGTTTTGTGAGAATGTGATTTTTGTCTTCTTCCAATAGCAGTTCTTCTTTTTGCCATATAAATAGTTTTATTAATATAAGGTATTCTATCTTGTTATTGAGATAAAATCAATGGCGCCATTTAATTTATAAATTATTAAAAAATCCTTTAACTTTTTTTCTTGGTAGCGATTTTTTTCACTCCTTTTTTTGGTTTAAGCTTTATCGTCTTTTTAGCCGTATCATCTTTGACGATTGATTTTGTGGCAGTGGCCGGAGTTAATATTTTCAAAACTTTATCAAGTTTAGCATTTAAAACATCCAGTTGTTCACTTAGTTGTTTATTATTATTGGATTTACTTTGGCTACTTTTATTGCCGAAACATTGCTTACAATAGATTGGTTTATCGCCACTTGGTTTAAAAGGAACTTCGCAGGATTGGCCGCATTGGTCGCAAACAGCCGTAAACATTTTTTTTCCTGCAAAATTTGATCTGCCAAAATTTTTACCTCCTGATTTTCTATAGTCTCCACTTTCCTTTCCCTTAAAACAATTATCGCAATAAACTGGTTTATCGCCACTTGGTTTAAAAGGAACTTCGCAAGTGTTGCCACAGTCAGCACAAATTGCCTTATGCATAGCTGGTCGGCCGCCATCTCTATTGCCAAAACCTCGTCCGCGGTAATTTCCGCCACCATCTCTATCTGATCCATGTCCTGATTTAAAATTTTTCATAAAATTTCTATTTAATAATATTAACTTTATTATATCAAAAAACCACAATAATCTAATTACTATTAAGAGCCACTCTCGTCTGTGGACCAACCCAACCAACAGTCCTTATGCCATGAGCAGCTTGAAAATCTTGCACAGCCTTTTTGGTGACTGGCCCAAAATAACCAGTAGTATGCGGGTAATTAAAATATCCTAAATCTTTTAATTTAATCTGCAATTGCATTACTTCCTCATTTCTATAACCAAGCTGAAGAAATTGACTAAAGATATATTCTTTGCTAACAGTATTAATATCGTCTAAATGATCAACAATAGTATAATAATTATATTCGGTAATATTTATCTCACTTATTGAACTCCAATCATATCCCAGATCATTAAAGGTTTGTTCATCAGGAATCCATTGTTTCTTCTGGCCAGTTAATTGATAAACTTTAGGACTATTCCAAATTTTAATAGCTTTTGAATCTGGATAATTATTTAATTCTGTTGGCGTAATAGTTTTTATATCATCCCAAAAATAACAATATGATAAAAATATCGCTTCACTTGGAATATGTCGCTTATATCCCTTTTCATTAATAATATAAACTTTTGGATCATAAAATGTTTTTACTAATCGAGGAGCGCTACCCATGATAGCAAATAAACTGAAATGTTGTGTAGTAGCTGTTACGGTATTATTCACCGTATCTACAACACTATCAACTAGAACTGCCCAATTCTGATGATATTTATCCCAATAGTATACCTTTATAGTTTTTTCTTTTAGACCGTGAGTTGTAATTTCTTCATCAGAATATGTAAATGTAAATTCTACGGCTTGAGAGGTAATTTTTATTGGTATGCCGTCACTCAAAATTTGAATATCAATCATTGAATTTCCTACTATTTGGTGTAAATCACTGGGAACATAATAAGCATTGCTTAGTGTAATGGGATTTATGACTACCACAGCTGTACCAGACACTGTCTGTGATGGAATATTCACTGTAGCCACTATACCGGACGGTAAAGTTTGACTAACAGTTCCGCCAAAATTCTGGGTGACATTACCTTGTCCAGTATTACTGCTTGGCACTCCTCCTCCTGGCACTCCTCCTGAAGTACTTTCTTCCTCTGCACACGCAGATGTACTAACGCTAATAGCATCTGATACTGAAGTTTCTGTGCCATCGCCATTTCTATATTTCACCGTGTAATTATATGAAGTACCGCACGTCAATGAAGTATCTGACCAAGAGTTTGTTTGAATCCATCCGGAATTGGTATTACTAGTAGTATTAGCAAAGTAATATCCCGATGAGTCAGCTTCTGGATTAGTAAATGCATCAACAGATATATTTATTGCAGTTCTACTTGATGCAACACCAGCAAGACTCGTAGGATCAGCCACTAATGTATATTTTTGAGCTGAAGTACCGTAACTACTTTCATTAGTAGCGACATCTACAAATTGAGCATCATAAGTATATTGAGTATTTTCTGTCAATCCTGAATCAGTCACTGAAGTCGTAGTGGTAGCATTTTGACCAAGCTCTTCTGAACCATCTCTACGAGCCTGCCAAGTATTAAGCCCGGAAAGAGCCTCTGTTACTGTGACTGGCTTAACCACAGCAATTGAACTGGAAGCAATAGTACCAAATGTTGGAACACCGACTCCGGAAGGCGCAGTGGTATCTACCATCAATTCATTAGAAGTGCTATCCGTTCCGGTGTTACTGGAACTATCAGTGGCTGTAATAGCCACATTATAAATTCCATCATCCAAAGCAACTAACTGACCATCAGCCAATGTCCAAGTATCGTCTCCGTTATTGGTAGGTGTCTTGGTCTGCCCATCAACTAACACTGAAAAAGTAGCCGTTGTATCATTGGTTGTACCTGATAAAGAAGGTGTTGAATCATTGGTTGTTTTATTTGTGATGGCAACAGTTGGATTTTCAGTGTCAACTGTTACTGTTCCCAAAGCATCGTCCAACATAGTATTACCAAGAGCGTCTTTGGCTCCAGAAATACTATAATTACCAGTCACATCTTCGCCATCATCGGTAAAAGTAAAACTACAACTAAGATGCGTGCTATCATCCCAAGAAAAACTAGAACAAGTATATGCAGAATCCAATCCCCCCAGAGTCACGGTTGGATTCACGCTGGTATTCATTGTGCTATTAAAAGTAATATCAACATCCACTGAACCAGCGTCCGAATCAGCTAATGATGCTGGCGTGATGTTTGTAGCTGTTGGCATAAAAATACCAGAAGAAGTAATTGTCGCTGTCTCGCCAGCAGCGGTAATGGTTATTGAATCTGTCCGATGAAGATTACCTGGGTTGGCGGCAGTTAAAACAATAGGGGATTTTCCGGGACTTAATTTTATTAATTGACCATCAGACACTAACACCCAGTTTCCTTGCGCACTAGACGGATAAACAGAAGCAACAACCGCAACATCATTGGCAGTCACATCATCTAAATAATATAAGTCCCTAGCCATTCTATAAGCCCACAAACTATAACCGTCGCTTAAAATAAAATTTTTGCCTATAGTACCACCAACAGCGGTTTCAAGGGCATCAATAGCATCTAAAAGACCATCTTCAACAATCCAACCATTAGCTTCTATATGTTTTAATATAAGCAAAAACCATAATTCTGAATCCACCCAATCATCTGAAGCGCACGGCGCACAATCTGCAATATCTGAACAATTAGGTGGGTTTGTAACATGATAGCCATCTAATAAGGTTGTTAAAGCTGTTTTATCTATGGTTCCATTATGAATAAATGACCAATTTTTACTATTCATAGTGCGATAAAAAGGATGTGGGTCATCAACATTTACACCACCACAACCACTAGAACCATTTCTGACGTGACCAAAAGCAATTTTTGGATTAGCCGCCTGCAAAGCGGTCGCGGCAGTGTTAAAAGTACCATCGGTGTCTGCCCTTAAACCATTTCTTTCCATAGTAGTAGTGGCTCCCGCACCATCATAACTAATCAAACCCCAACCGTCTTGGTTAGCACTACCTAGTCGCTTCAGTGAATCAGGATAATTTGTCGGATCTCCAATCAAATGATTTGTCATCATAGTATCAGGTATATCAGTTTCTGATAAAGCTCCCCACATTCTACAATTATGTTCTCTGGTTATATTTACTGTCACCTCAACTGAATCACTGGCAGCTAAAGTACCCGAAGAAGGACTTAAGCTAGTAATCCAACTAGCAGATTCAGCCGAAGTCCAATCAAGAGATTCACCGCTATTATTTGTAATTGTGAATGTAGTGGTGGTAGCGTTATCGCTAAAATCTAAATATTCTGTACTAACACTCAAGGCACTATTAATAGTAAAGGTTGCTGTATCTGAATCAGTGGCTGAATGACCATCAGTAGCGGTAAAGGTGACTGTTTCCGCCCCAGTCCATCCTTCTGGGTAAGTAATGGTAGCTACACGATCTACTATACTAACCGTTGTAGTAGTGTTGCCTGAATACCCCCAAGAAATATCAGCATCGGCAGTCATATCATCAGATACATAGCTATCCAAACTAATAGTAGTAAAGCTCTCACCGTTGTAAACAGTCTGATTTGGAATATCGGTTACCACTGGAGCAGCATTGATAACCACCGAAACATTATCTACATAAAAAGTGCCTGTGCCATCATTCCAAGAAGCAAAACTCATATACTGAAGGGCAGCAGCTGAATATCTAGCAGTGGCACCAGAAACTTGGAGTTGATCATCAATATAAATATCATAAGTATCAGCTGTGACATCACCAACGATTTTGACGGTATACCACTCCCTCATACTTAGAGTTGAGCTAGCCACTGAAAAAGCCGTCCAGATATCATCAGCGTCTCTATAGGCAAAGGTCACCGGACCAGTGGTACCACCACCGTCTTTTTCCCAAGCCAAATACATCCAGCGTTCATTATTAGTAGAATTTGGTCCATTGGTGCCCAAACTATCATCCCCGAAAAATGTCAAACCTGTTCTATCAGGATTTCCTGCGTCGATATCATTGATCTCATCTATATAAATATCCCACTGAGCAATAAATGATTCAGTTGGATAAGTTGAAAGCTCTTGAGATAAATAAGTATTTAAAGAGGGGTCTCCAGTAATTTTTGCTTTCTTGGTGCTGTTAGTTCCAACTGTAGTCTCGTCAAGAGTCAATAATTCTGGAGCTTGTGCCCTACTCTCATACCAATCATAGCCGTCACCATTTGTCCTTAAGTCAGCACTATCTGCTGAAGCATCAAAATCTCCATCAGTCAAAATAGCCCCAGAATGCACAAAATGAGCTACTATAAAAACAACTGCTAATATAAAAATAGGAGAAATTAAAACAATTTTCCATTTTTTGTTGTTTTGTATATAGCTCTTAAAAGTTTGGCTAATTTTAGACATGATTTTATATCTACAATTTAATCATATTAATTTATATAATAATGTTATATTATAACATATTTATCCAATTCATCCAAAATTTATAATTTAGGATTTTTCATATATAATTATATTTTTGTCCCCTTAATCTTCAAGAAATGACTAGCCAAATAATTAACAATTGGAATAGCCAAAACAATCAATACAAAAACTCCTCGGCAACATGAGAAATTTTTGTGGAGTGCCACAGTAGAGCGTATCGGAACTAAACTCTATTGGGAATTAGAGAATGTTTGTATACCTGAGCTGATGATTTTATAACTCAAAATACTATTCAGTTATTTTTTATTTTTATACCCAACTATTAAATATAAAAAACCCGCAATTAAAGGAAATATCATATGTACGCTAAAACCTTCTCCAATAATTGGGGATATAATAAATCCCACACACAAAGGAATTATTATTAAGTAACCTCCGATTTTTTCATATTTCCAGCCTAATAATAATCCTATAAACATCAATGGAAAAATAGTTAACCAAAGATTATCATATAAAGTGTATTCTTGGTTTATAAATGGTAGTGGATTACCATAACCAAAATAAAATGGCAAACCTCCAATTATGATTAGGAGGGCAATTATTCTAGCAACCCACTTTATTGTTTTTAATTTTTTGGGTTTCATAATTTTATTTTAATAACCTCCCCTTCATTATATCAAAAACCATCTTGAGCGACAGCCGAAAGATGATTCTTTGATAGGGTAGCATAGTCAATGACGTTAGAACTATAATACAACAGTCAGATGGATTTTATTTACCAGATTTGAGACAATTTGGTGTGCAATAATTTCTTATTTCCACCGATAAAGATGCACCGCTATATACATTGCCAGCATCCCTAACAAAAAACCACCAGATAATAATTCAAAACTTTTTAACTTCGCCTCTCCGCCTACAGACCACACAATGTAGTTTATAAGCACGAGGACGATAATAACACCAATTACATATAGACCCAAGGGATATTTTTTCATAATGTAATTTAATAACAACTTCATTATATCAAAAAACCATCTTGAGCGACAGCCGAAAGATGATTCTTTTGCTTGGGTGGCATCGTGGTTTTATTAAAATGTTCTGGACAGAGGAATTCAGAAAGTATTACAAGGAGTTTGAGAAGGTGATAAATTATACTTGACAAAATAATGAAAATAATGTATAATGTATTAAATTAACCAGAATCACCCTTATTTGGAGACAAGAATGAAGTACATCACTACTCTCTGTGCCGTCATCTGTGCATGGCTGACCTGCACCACCTGGAGCATGATCAGTTTCATGCTCCACCAAACGAGTGGGTTTGATCAGAATTTCTTGGCAATCGACGGCGCCATCATGCTGCTGGCACCCGTCAGCGGAACAGTCTTCTTCGGCATCTACGCGTTGAAATACTGGCTAAACAGCTTCAACCTGCCAGTACTAATAGCAGCGCACTGATACATGGCAACTGCCACTCGATTCACGACCGCCACGTCCGACAATTCAGGCTGGCGGTCTTTCTTTTTCAAAAAAATACCATTATATAAATGATGATTTTTTTGATATTTAGAATTTGGAATTTCCCGCTTCGAGCTTGCCGAGAGGCGGGCCTGGGGTGGCTACTAGATATCTCCGGAAAACTTCGATTATAATATTTTTATTTTCTAATAAATTTAAATTTATGAATGCTTTCCAATAAATCCAAAGTAGCTTTTACAGAAAGGTTATCGGTATTCACCAAAATTAATCTTTGGCCGAACATTTTTATCAAAGGAGTAAGAAAGTCATCACCCCAAGAAGGGGAAAAAGTATTTACTCCCGCGAAATTGATCTCCACCACTTCGTCATTATTTATCATACTTAAAGAGGGCTGAAAAGCGGCCAAAGCCTCACGGCCGCCGTCCCGGGAAGTTAATGTCGTGCCGAATTTATTTAACTCTATTTTCATAAATTAGTTTTATAATAAATTTTTATAATCCACTACGGCAAAAGTGCCTCTGGCGCTTTGAGGGGAGTCAAAAACGGAAATTTTCTCTCCAGTTAAACTGATAACTCCCGCTCCCGATTGAAACCATAATGACATCTTATAATCATTAATGATTTTTCTAACGTATTTTAAACCATTGCCCCGATGTTCTGGCGATCGGCCGGTAATAATCTCGGTAAAAGCGGTTAACAAAGCGGACTTATCATCACTTAATTCGGGTTTAATCCTTTTTAAAGTAGTTAAAACGCCTAGGCCTCGGTCTGCCAAAATCACTTTTTTCTCTTTTAAATTATAGCCGAAAAATATGCCTGGCGTGTCTGGCCAATTTCCCAAGTTATGGTCAAAAGAATTATTGCCGATCTCACCTACTACTGAAGTGATCAAAGAAAATAAAGGCCCAATCAGCTGATCTTCCTGTAAAATCTTTTCCAGTTTGGACAGGCGCGCCTTAAAAATAAAAGCATCCTGGCAATAAAATCTGTCAGGCAAATAAACTGGCTTCTTGGAAAAAAACCATTTTTCGGCGAAACGGAAAAAGTATTTGTAGTTATTGGAAAAAAAATTTTCCAAATCATCCTCAAAATAATAACGATGACCCCGGAGATTATCTCGGCGGGAAGGAAAGATTCCTTTCTTATCCCAAACCCGCAAGGTATAAGGATTAACCTCCAAAATTTCCGCTATTTCATTGATATTAAATCTCTCTTTCATAGTAAATTGTATATATTTTATGTAAAAATGGCTTATTTTTTAATATATTTTATGTAAAACTGTATATTCTTATCATATCCAATTTACTTATTTTTGTCAATTAAAGCAAAAAAATGGGCTTTAACCCGTTTTTTGCCACATGGGGTCGGGAACTGACCGCTCTTATAACCATCTTTGAAGACCGGCCGTATATGGCCATGTTAAAGGAAAAAATCGCAATAATCAAGAAAGTGCAGAAAGAATACAACTACTATCCGGCTAATTAGGCAATTAATTTAAATACCAAATAAAATAATTAAGCGCACTGGCAAAACTGACCCAGAGCAAATAAGGAATCAAAAGATATGTCGCCCAGCGGTTAATTTTCCAAAATTTAATCATTAAGGCGATAATCAAAAGCCAGATGATGATAATATTTATAAAAGCCAGCCCAGGGTATTGAAACCCAAAAAATATTATTGACCAGATAGCGTTGAAAAACAAATGAATCCAAAACAGCCATAGCGCGCCTCTGGCTGTTTTGTTTTGCTCAATTTTCTGCCAGACCAAATAAACACTGATACCCATTAGGATATAAAGCGTAATCCAAGCCGGGCCGAACAGCCAATTGGGCGGGCTGAAACTCGGCCTTTGCAAAGTAGCATACCAAGTCGGAATAGCTGAAATTGTAAAAAGCGAGCCGACCATTCCGGCCAATTGCGGCAAAACCAGAGAGATTATAAGACGCTTGTAGTTAATCTTCATAAATTTTGTTAAATTTTTACCCACCCACCACGTTAAAGAAAACTTTCAACGTGGCGAGCGGATATCCGAATCCAAATTCGGAGACCTCCTATTTTTTGGCCAATTTGCCAAGACTGGCTAAAATATAAATTGCGGACAAGCCTACCAAGATATAAACAATACGAGCTAAAATAGACATACTGCCAAAAATTGCCGCCACTAAATCAAAACTAAATAAACCAACTAAAACCCAGTTTAGTCCACCGACAATAACCAATACTAAAGCAACCCAATCTAAAGTGTTTAATTTATTCATATTTTTTTATTTTTAATATTTAATTTCAACAATAAAGCCCGACCTTTAAAATGTTTTATTGCGAGGGCAATCCCTCCTGATTTTTATAAAGGACAATCGCAGTCCTTATGTTTTAAAATCATTTTCTGTTCAGCTTTGGTATTAACAAACTCATCTTGTTTAATTTTACCACGAGCCTGATTTTTATTTAAGGGTGAATTATGATTATAGCCCCGTCTTTTGATTTCTTTTACCAACTTCTCGTGTCTGGAGAATAAAGCCTTATTTTTGCCTACCCAGCGCTTTGTTTCCGGGTGATTTCTGTAACCTTTTTTATCATTAACCAAAATACTCCAAATAGCATGAAGTTCTCGGTGCTCACCGAATAAATGCTTGTTGCATAATTTTTTTGGATTGATATCCCAGATACGCATAAATAAATTATTAAGACAAACGATCTAAATATTTCTTTCCGCAATATTCCTCCATTTTAGCCAAAACCATTTGCACTGATTTATAAGAACCTGTCGGCAAAGAATCAACATATTTATATCTTTTAAACTTCGGCTCCCATAATATACTCATCAATCCGTGCAAGCCCATAAAAAGAGATTTCAGAATATGATCAGCTTGTTCTGGCCTCAATCTATCTGACTTATGGCCAGGAACACGAATATGAACGGTCAACGGCCCAAGTTCAATTGAAAGCATACGCACAGCCGCATAGCGAATAGTGCCGTTGGAATGTTGCAATAATTGAAAAAACCACGGAAAAAGAAAATCTGGCTCTTCCTCTCTATCATGCAAGTAATAAATAACTGAAACTGCTACTACAAAATCCTCTTGCCGCCATTCTTCAGAAATTCCAACGTATGCATTAGGTGCCTCATTAACAATATTTTTAATGTCTTGATATTTATCCTTTTCACCCTGCGAGCTGTATAACAACTTTCTCACTCTGCGAGCGGCCAGCCGGCTCTCTTCCTTATTACCACTTAAAATCACATCAAAACATTCTTTGATGGTTTTTATATCTTCAATTTTCTTATCTTTAGCCATAGATCAATTATTAGCATTTAAAAAGCCTCTTTGTTGCCCCGTTTGTGCCATCTGTTTGCCCCTGTGGCGAGCGATTGGGAGGAAATAAGAGATTGATACCATTAAAATGGAATTGGAAGAATTTGAACGATTTGTAAAAGATTTTATTTTTTAGCTTCAACTTTCAAACTTTCCAGCTGGATGCCTTGATATTGCCTTTTGCTGATGTCTTTGTCTTCGGATAAAATTTTTACTTTAAAACCGACGTCTTCAATGATTTTCAAATAATCATCTTTAAGTAAAGCCCCTCCTACACAACCGGCGATCAGCTCTTCGTTTTCTCTTTGCTCTTGGGTAAGCTCATCAAGTAAGACAATATCCGAGATATACATTCGACCGCCTTTTTTCAAAACCCGATAAACTTCTTTAAAAACTTTTAGTTTATCCGGGACCAAGTTAACCACGCAATTGGAAATAACCACGTCTATGGAGTTGTTTTCAATCGGCAAATTTTCTATGTCTCCCAGTTTGAATTCCACATTTTTATAACCCTGCTTTTGGGCGTTGTCCTTGGCTCGTTTAATCATTTCTTCGGTCATGTCAACGCCGATGACTTTTCCTGTTTTGCCGACTTTTTTGGCGGCCAAAAAACAATCAAAGCCAGCGCCCGAGCCTAAGTCCAAAACCGTCTCGCCCTCTTTGATTTCTCCCATGCCCGTCGGATTGCCACAGCCAAGACCAAGATTAGCAACCCCGGCCAATTTTATCTCTTCATCCGAATAGCCGATGCTTTTGGCAATTTGCTCGTTTTCGGCTTGGCCACCGCAACTACAACTGCAACAACCGCCGCCTCCAGCGATCTTGCTATAATGTTTTTTAACGATTTGTTTGGTTTTATTGTTATCTGACATATTTTTTATGGCTCTAAATTTTTATCTTTTTGAGATTCGTGATATTTACCGAGTATAGTAGCAACCCACTGTGCATCAACTTTATCATAGGCACCAATAGTCAAATCATATCCCTGATCTCTAAACCACTTCCAATATTTTTTAGCCCATTCCTCACATTTATCAGCGGAAGCCTCCTCCACCTTTTCTTTACTCGGGGAGTTAGAGTCTGATAAATCAAATAGCGGTAACGGATCAACCGAACCCTTAAAGCCATTATCATAGTTCTTTACATTGCCGTTATCGTCTAATATTCTTAACCCGAAATGCAAATGCGGGCCAGAACTAAAACCAGAATTCCCGCTTTCTGCTATAATTTGACCTTTAATCACTTTCTCGCCCTGTTTAACTAAAAATTTACTGCAATGTCCATAGATTATTTCGTAGTTAATATTTTCTTGAGAGCAATGTAAGCAGATATGATTTCCATAGCCGTTCTTTTGGTTTATGGTTGTGCTTATAACCCCATCATTAACAGCCACCAATTTTGTCCCTATCGGTAAAGCAAAATCAACGCCGTTATGACCGTTAAATCCCATGGCAACATATACGCATTTACCCTCTTGGTTATAAAAATGCTCGCCAAACTTTTGGGAGATTGGATACTCGCCAATATAACACTCCCATAATTTAATTTTTCCTTTGTATTCACTCATATTTTTTAAGAGTTATTTTTAATAGATTTAATATAACTGCAATAATCGCAATCGTGACCATCCTGCGGAATCTTGTCGCTATTTAAGCATTTATGGATATCAAGAATGGTTTTCTCCAACCAAGTGTCATTGCCTCCATACGGAATTAAATTGACTCTAAATTCCAGCTTTTGATCAAAGGATTTAGCGTCAGCGATGCCATTGCAATAAACAAAATAACCAGTATCAGAAACCTTATAGCCATTCTGTCTCAAGAGCCACTGATAAACTTCCATCTGTCTTTTATAGCCCTCGTGCCAATCCTTATCCAGCTCGGTTATTTCTTCGGCTTTGGCTGTAGCTTTATAATCAACTACGATATATTCGCCTTTTGAATTTTGCCAAAGATCATCAATCGCCCCAAAGATTAAAAGATTGGTCGGCTTATGCAAAAATTGCACGCCAGTAAAGTTATGGCGCCACTTGTCTAAGTCTTCGTGAGGAATAGGAATAGCGTCAATGCCATATTTTTCAATCAACGGATGTTTTGTGCCATTTGCCCGATGAACATCAAATTCCTGCTTTAAGAGAGCATCCACGGCCGAATTTAAAGCAAACGGATATCCGGGTGGCCGGCCTACTCCTAACCGGCGATCATAATAAAAACAACGTGGACACTCCAAAAACAAATCTATCTTTGAACGAGATAACTTGAATGGTTCTTTTGAATTGGGATCGTATAATCCCTTTACTCGTTGGGAGTTATAGTATTGGGACATATTATGAAAAGTTATTTTGAATAAAGGTTTTTAT
>Ga0180007_10002362_pt1 | contig 22671 bp, 21 predicted proteins | sample MM_PC_MetaG_FD_121122 | JGI IMG/M metagenome (GOLD analysis project Ga0180007, IMG submission 121122) | Groundwater microbial communities from the Aspo Hard Rock Laboratory (HRL) deep subsurface site, Sweden - MM_PC_MetaG | ecosystem: Environmental > Aquatic > Deep subsurface > Groundwater... | reverse complement strand
CTGGGTAAGATCAAAGACTGGAAAGATGTGGGTGGGACCCCGGGTAAAATTGTTGTGATTTCAAGGGACAGTTCTTCAGGCACATTTGGTGTGTGGAAAGAACTGGTTATGCGAGAGGAACGCGTCATCCCAGGTGCTTTGACGGTTCCTTCCAACGGTGGTGTGGTACAGGCCATTTCAACGACACCGGGGGCCATTGGATATGTGGGTCTGGGATATTTGACGGCCGAGATAAAAACCGTAAAAGTAGATGGTATTGAGGCCTCTGATGAGACCACCCTAAATGGAACGTTTCCTTTATCCCGGGGTCTTTTCATGTTTACAAAAGGCTGGCCAGAAGGAGAGACAATGGATTTTATCTCTTTTATTCTCTCAAGAAAGGGCCAGGACCTGGTAAAGGAAGCCGGCTCAATACCATTATTCTAAACATAGACGGAGCAGTTCATTGAAACGTCAAACAATAGATAAAGGAGTGCAGTCAGGTTTTTTACTGATCGCACTTTTTTCCATAACCGTTCTGTCTTTGATCATGGTATTCCTGTTTATCCAAGGGATACCCATTTTCGATCTGATCAGTGTTAAAGAGTTTGTCTTTGGTCAATACTGGTATCCCACAGACGATCCTGCCGCGTTCGGGATTTTTCCCCTCATACTCGGATCAATTTGTGTTACTCTTCTATCCGGCATGATGGCAATCCCTTTAGGGATCATGACAGCCATCTATCTTGCAGAAATCGCACCGCCAAAAGTGGCAGAGATTGTCAAACCCATTGTAGAGTTAATGGCATCCATGCCATCGGTGGTGATCGGTTTTTTCGGCATGGTGGTTGTGGCCCCGTTTATACAGCAGATTTTTGATATTCCCGTGGGGTTGAATATGTTTAATGCCTCCTTGATGCTGGCTTTTATGGCTGTCCCCACCATCTGCAGTATTTCCGAGGATGCGATTTTTTCGGTCCCGATTGCCTTGAAAGAAGCATCCTTTGCCCTGGGGGCCACCCATTTTGAAACCATTGCAAAGATCATTATTCCAGCGTCCCTTTCCGGTATCTGCACGGCTGTGATTCTCGGGTTGTCACGGGCCATCGGAGAAACCATGGTGGTCCTTATGGCAGCAGGCGGTGCTGCCATGATCCCGGGGTCTATTTTTGATCCTGTCCGGCCCCTGCCGGCAAGCATTGCTGCTGAAATGGCCGAAGCACCGTTCAGAAGCGAGCACTATCATGCGTTGTTTGCCATCGGAATTGTTCTCTTTTTGTTTACATTGATGTTTAATTTATTTGCTGACTATCTTTCTCATAAGTTCAGACAGGTGGGTGAGGCGTCATTATAATGATAAAAAAAAGACTGTTCACACAAAAAATATGGTTTTTATGTTTAAAAATTGCTGTCCTGATCAATGGCGCAGCCCTGGCAGTGATCCTGTATTTTATCCTTTCCCGGGGGTGGCGGGCCATTTCATGGGAATTTTTAACCCAGGCACCCCGTGATTCCATGACCGCCGGTGGTATCCTGCCCTGCATTGTCGGGACTATTTGTCTGTGTCTGGTCACCATATTGGTGGCATTGCCCATTGGTGTGGCATCTGCCATATATCTGAATGAATACGCAACCCAGGGAAAGCTTGTCAGGGTTATCCGGCTCGGGATCAATAATCTTGCAGGGGTCCCGTCCATTGTCTTCGGATTGTTCGGACTTGCCTTTTTCTGCATTGTTTTAAAAATGGGGGTATCTGTCGCAGCCGGTGGATTGACCCTGGGGATTATGACCCTGCCGGTGATTATAGGTGCATCCGAAGAAGCGTTAAAGTCAGTACCCAATACCTATAGGGAAGCCTCACTTGCCATGGGGGCCACCAAGTGGCAAACCATTCGACGAGTGGTTCTGCCGGTTGCATTCCCCGGTATTATTACAGGTTCCATCCTTGGTTTGAGCCGGGCTGCAGGGGAGACTGCCCCGATTATGTACACGGGTGCTGTTTTTTTTACACCGGATTTGCCAACATCCATATTTGATGAGGTCATGGCACTGCCATACCATATTTATGTGTTGGCCACTGCCGGAACCAATATTGAAGCCACCCGCCATCTGCAATATGGAACAGCACTTGTGCTGATTGTGCTGGTGCTTGGAATGAATCTTTTTGCCATCATCCTGCGGTCTAAAATGAGAAAAAAGTTGAGGATATAGCTTCATGGAAAGCAATATTAAAATGCACACAGAGAATCTGGATTTTTTTTATGGAAATTTCCAGGCGCTTCACCATATTTCAATTGAGTTTGCCCAGAATCGTGTGACAGCACTTATTGGCCCGTCCGGGTGCGGAAAAAGTACTTATTTGAGATGCTTGAACCGGATGAATGACCTGATCCCCGGGATCAGGGTGAACGGTCTTGCCATGCTGGGCAACCAGAATATTTATGATCCGTCCATTGATGTTGTGACATTGCGAAGACGGGTCGGCATGGTGTTCCAGAAACCCAACCCCTTTCCCAAGTCGATTTTTGAAAACATTGCCTATGGCCTGAAGGTAAATGGTGTTAAAGATAAGGCAAAAATTACCGAGATTGTTGAAAAAAGCCTGAAGCAGGCTGCTATCTGGGATGAGGTCAAGGATCGCGTCAATGAGTCTGCTCTGGGGCTTTCAGGGGGACAGCAGCAGCGCCTGTGCATTGCCCGGGCCCTTGCCGTTGATCCTGAAGTCCTATTGATGGATGAACCCGCGTCTGCCCTTGATCCCATTGCCACGCAAAAGATTGAAGAACTTATCAATGAGCTTTCAAGCAAACTCACCATTATTATCGTGACCCATAACATGCAGCAGGCAGCAAGGGTCTCCGACAGGACCGCTTTTTTCTACATGGGAAAGCTTATTGAGATCAATGATACAGACACATTGTTTACAAAACCAGGATTAAAACAGACAGAAGATTATATTACCGGACGATTTGGTTGAGGAGAGAAAGATGCCAGGCCATCTGCAAAAAGAAATAGATAAGATTAAAAAGGAAATCCTGTCCCTTGGGGCAATGGTGGAGGACCGTCTCCAAAAAGCGATTTATGCCATTAAAACAATGGATTTTGAGCTGGCCCAGAAAATTATGGATACGGATTTTGAGATTGACGAGCGGGAAATTGAAGTGGAAGAAGAATGCCTGAAAATTCTGGCATTGCATCAGCCTGTGGCAACGGATTTGCGGTTTCTTGTGGCCGTGATAAAGATCAACAATGATCTTGAAAGAATTGCAGATTATGCCGTAAATATTGCAAAACGGTTTAAAGCCTCTTCCCATGATCCGGGTAAATTTAAATATGATTATACCTCCATGGGCGATCAGGCAGGGAAAATGTTGAAAAAAAGCCTTGATGCCCTGGTGCGGATGGATGTGGATATGGCATATGAGGTCCGGGATATGGATGAGGATGTGAATACCATGCGGAATGATGCTTATGATGCAATGAAAAAAGATATCCAGAAACATCCTCAAATGGTGGGTGAAATCATTAATATGTATCTGATTTCAAGGCATCTGGAAAGAGTTGGAGATCATACCACCAATATTGCAGAAGAAGTGATATATTTAATAGAGGGTGAAATTGTCAGGCACACCTAAAATGATTGGAATTCAACCCAAGGAATAATGAATTTAAAAAAACCGGGAAGAAAAATATGACAAAAGAAACCATTTTAATTGTGGATGATGAAGAAGACATTATCGAGCTGATAAAATACAATCTGAAAAATGAAGGGTATTCCATACTGACGGCCCAGTCTGGCGAACAGGCCATTAAAATAGCCAAACTATCTCTGCCTGACCTGATTGTTCTTGACCTGATGCTTCCGGGAATCGACGGCCTTGAAGTCACCCGGTACCTGAGAAGTGCTGAACAAACCCGGGATATGCCCATTGTCATGCTGACGGCAAAAGGGGAAGAGTCTGATATTATTACCGGACTTGAGCTGGGAGCAAATGATTATATCTCAAAACCGTTCAGCCCAAAGGTGCTGGTGGCAAGAATCCGGGCTATTTTACGGCGGAGCAGGAATGAATCCGAACAGGCACCGGAAGGCATAAAACAGGAAGGGGATTTGATCATTGACCGGAAAAGACACGTGGTCACCCTGGAAGGCAGTGCCGTGGATCTTACGATTTCAGAATTTGAACTGCTGTGTTTTCTTGCAGATAAAAAAGGCTGGGTGTTTACCAGGGGGCAGATCGTGGATGCCATCCGCGGGGAGAATTATGCAGTTACGGAAAGAAGCGTTGATGTTGTTATTGTGGGGTTGCGGAAAAAATTAAAAAATTATGCTTCAGCCATTGAAACGGTCAGGGGCGTTGGATACAGGTTTAAAGAGCAGGACATATGAATAAGAAAAAGAAATTGATCTGGCAGATTTTTCCATCATTCCTGGTGATTATTGTTTTGTCCCTTTCAGCGGTGGCATCCTATTCGACCAGTTATTTTAAAAATTTTTTTATAGAAAATTCTGAAAAAGAACTCATTATCCGGGCCAGACTGCTGCAAAATAAATTTTCAGATATCCTTAAACATGATGTGCAACAGATAAAATACCTGGATGATCAGTGTAAGGATATCGGTGAAAGGACTGGTACGCGGGTGACTGTCATTCTGCCTTCCGGTGTTGTTATCGGCGATTCTTTCGGTGATATCGGGACCATGGAAAACCACATGAAGCGGCCGGAAATCATGGACGCCTTAAAAAGAAAAGAAGGCGTATCCATACGTTACAGTGCGACCCTTGATAAAAACATGATGTACATTGCCCTTCCGTTGATAAATGACGGCAAGATCATTGCTGTTTTGCGAACGTCTCTGTCCATTTCCGGCATTGACAAGAAAATTAAATCCGTCCGGAACAATATTTTCATTGCCATGGGTCTCACCATTTTTGCTGCAGCCGTTGCCAGTCTCTATGTGACCCGGAGGATTACACACCCGGTCGAACAGATGAAAAAAGGCGCCATGGAATTTGCCAAAGGGGATTTGAGTGCAAGACTGGCAGTACCAGACTCAGAAGAACTGTCTGAACTGGCTGTCACCATGAACCGGATGGCGGAAAACCTGAATGAGAAAATTATGGCATTTAAACACCGGAGCATGGAACTTGAAGCCGTTCATGCCAGTATGCAGGAAGGTGTCATTGCCATTGATAAGGATGAAAGAATTATAACAGTTAACAAGACGGCTGCAAAAATATTTGATTTCCCTGCATCCCAGCTTAAAAACAGGTATATTTTAGAGGTTGCAAGAAATGTGGCGTTTCAAAAATTCATTCAAAATGCATTGGCAACCCATGAACCTTTTGAACAGGATATTGTCTTACCAATGGATGAGGGCCTGATTTTAAATATTCATTCCACCGCGCTGTATGATACGGCGAACAGGCGCATGGGAACCCTGATTATTTTCCATGATATTACCCGGATCAGACGTCTTGAAAAAATGCACAAAGAGTTTGCCGCCAATGTATCCCATGAACTGAAAACACCTCTGACAAGCATAAAGGGCTTTATTGAGACATTGCAGGAAATGTTGGAAAAAAACGATACCAAAGAGTGTGAAAGCTTTTTGAAAATCATTGAAAAAAATGTAAACCGGATGGTTGAACTGGTCGATGATCTTCTGGCCTTGTCACGGCTTGAGCGGTTACAGGGAACAGATATCCTGTTTGAAAATCATTATCTGTCAACATTGATCCAGGGAGCCGTCAATGCCTGTCATGCCGGGATCAAAGCCAAAAATATCATTGTTAGCAGTGACTGTCCAGAGGATCTGGATGCCATGGTGGATCCCATTCTTTTTGAGCAGGCCATTATCAACCTTGTGGACAATGCGGTTAAATACAGCAGCGAAAATAAAACAATCGCAATAACCGTTACAAAAAATGATCCGTTCATCGAGATTGTGGTCAAAGATAACGGCAAAGGAATGGAAAAAGAGCATTTGTCAAAGATTTTCAACCGGTTCTACAGGGCAGACAAGTCAAGAAGCCGGAATGAAGGGGGAACCGGTTTGGGTCTTGCCATTGTCAAGCATATTGTCCAGTACCACCGCGGAAAAATTGATGTCAGCAGTGTAAAAGGTGAGGGCAGCACCTTTACAATTCGACTTCTGTCTTAAAACCGGATCCCCGGCAATAACCGAACAATTTGGAAAAATTTGGGGAAAAATTTGGGGTCAGACCGAGGTTTAATAGGGGACAGACCACTATTAATTTGTTATTAATTTAAAAGAACAGGGGAAAGGGCACAGGCAATTAATAATTTCCAGCAACACAGGTACAGGTTTCTATTGGTCCCATTCAATTTGTTTTTTCTGATGTTACTTCTGCGCATATAGAAAACCAAGGGAAAATTTTGGTCTGCTATATCTGTTAACAAGGGAAAACCGTGGTCTGTCCCCTATTAAAAAACCGTGGTCTGTCCCCTATTAAAAATACTATTAAAAATATAGAAATTAGCCAAACAATACAGCAGCATTGTCTCCCAGAATTTTTTTCTTTTGAAGGGAACTCATATTGGTGTTTTCCATATCTTTGTAATACCGGTCAGGGGCCAGTAAAGGAAAATCAGTCCCAAAAAGAACTTTGTCTGCTACTCCTGCAGCAACGGCAAGATCATAGATGTGTGAATCATATAAAAAGGGGGAGGCTGCAGTGTCATACCAGATGTTTTTGAGCACCCCTTTTGTCTCCATTTTCATTGTGTTGTAAAAAAAAATTCCCCCTCCCCAGTGGGCCAGAATGATTTTATTGTCAGGAAATGTTTTGGCAAGCGTGTATATCTGTTCCAGGGTGACAGGTGTTTTGCCGGGATAGTGGTGCCCGACAGGTTCATTGGTGTGGATCATGCAGGGCAGATTGCCGTTCTGTCTTAGCACAGCCATGACCGGATCAAGCAGGGACAAGGCGTCTTTGTCTATCCCGCCAAGATAAAATGCCAGTTCTCCAGCGCCGCAAAGTCCTGCATCAATACACCTTTGGGCTTCGTCTGCTGCACCGGCCCAGGCTGCATCAAAACAGGCAAGGCCTTTAATCCTGTCCGGATATTTTTCCATGGATTCAATGATGACATCATTGTTTGTCTTTGTATGGACCGGGTTTCGCCATGGGAAGCCGCAGATGACAGAAACATCAACCCTGTGTTTATCCATGGATACCAATAAATTTTCAATAGTGCCGATCTTTGCTTTGGGCGAATCGTACAATAGTTTAAATTCAGGCTCATTGTCAAAGTATCGGGATCGGTCCTGTCTGACCGATTCTGTGAATATATGGGTGTGGGTATCAATAATCATTTCAAATCATCCTGAGCAGGTTAGATATTGTAAAATACTGTAGGGCAATATATATTAATTACTTTACGCAAACAAGGGCTTAAATAAAGATGACCATGGCATATTACCCTGTTTTTCTTGATATCCGAGGCAAGGATTGCCTCGTTGTGGGTGGCGGTCCTGTGGGTGCCAGGAAGGCTGTAACCCTTGAACGATCAGGTGCAAGGGTAAAAATTATAAGTGATAGATTTTCAGTCAGGGCTGATGAATTGAATAAAGCAAGCATCTGTTTTGTGACAAAAGAATATGAAAAAGATGATCTAAAGGGTATGTTTCTTGTTTTTGCTGCCACCAATAATGCAGATTTAAACCAGCAGATAAAAGACGATGCATTGGCATTCAATATCCTTTGTAATGTTGTGGATGCACCGGACAATAGTGATTTTCTGGTTCCTTCGACAGTGGAAAGGGGTAAGCTTATCCTGGCAGTTTCAACATCCGGATCAAGCCCGGCCCTGGCAAAGAAAATCAGGCAGGATCTTGAGGGTCAGTTCGGGCCGGAGTATTCAAAAATGCTGCAACTCATGGGAAACATTCGAAAGAAATTATTGTCATCCGGGCATAACCCGGATGGTCACAAGGCAATATTTCATACCCTGATTGACAAGGGCCTTGTTGAGTTGATTAGATCAGATGATGAGGAAAAAATTGATGCGGTTTTGCATGAAGTTCTTGGAAAAGGATTTATATATCAAGATCTTGTTTCTTTAAGGAGTGACCAATGAGTCTTAACACTGCCCAGATGGTTCTGCACATAACAACCGTGCTCTATTTTTTCAGTATGGCAGGGTATGTTGTGTTTTTATTTAATCAAAAAAAAATCTATCAAAAAACAGCCTTTTATTTCATTTTAACAGCTGTCGTGCTTCATTTTATCAGTATGCTGGGTTATACCATGGCAACCCGGCATGTGCCCATACAGAATCTAGCACAGAGTTTATCTGTTGCCGCGTTTTTTCTGGGCAGCATGTTTTTATTTTTCCAATACAAATTTGATCTCAAAATTCTCGGGGTGTTTGCTTCAGTGCTGTTGTTCGGCATTATGCTGAGCGTATGGATGATTCCAGAGGCACCGGTTGAAAAAATTGATATATTAAAGGGGTTCTGGTTCTATGCCCATATCATTCTCGTGTTTACAGGCGATGCAGCCCTGGCCCTGGCATGCGGGGCAGGAATTTTATACATTCTGCAGGAAAAGGGGATTAAGAGCAAAAACCCGGGGTTTTTCTATAAGCGGCTGCCATCATTGGATCTTCTGGACAATGTCGGGTATACGTGTCTCGCAACAGGGTTTGCCCTTCTTACCATAGGGCTTGTGACCGGGTTTATCTATGCAAAAACCATATGGGGAAGATTCTGGAGCTGGGATCCAAAAGAGGTTTTTTCCGTGGGAATCTGGTTGGTGTACGCAGCTTTACTGCATCTACGGCTCAATTCAGGATGGCGTGGCAGAAAATCAGCGATAATGACCATTATTGGTTTTTTGATCCTCCTGTTCACATTTCTCGGTGTAAACATGATTTTGGGCGGTCATCACCAGGCCTTTACAAAATAAAAAAAGTGAAAATAAAGAAAAAACAATGCCAAACATTATATTAATCGGCGTAAACCATAAAACAGCTCCTGTTGAGCTCAGGGAAAAATTATCGTTTTCCAGTGAAGAGACAATCGCTGGCCTTGAAATATTAAAACAGGACAAAGATATTAAAGAATGCCTTATTTTTTCTACCTGTAACCGGACAGAAGTTTTATATATTCCTGGAACAGGTGACCAGGTTGATAAAATAATTGATTTTATCTCCTGCCAAAAAAAAATTGATACGTCTGAATTCAGGAACTCTTTATATGTTTATAAGCAAGAGGAAGCCATCCTTCATTTGTTTAAAGTTGCATCAAGCCTGGATTCAATGGTGGTTGGAGAACCCCAGATTTTAGGCCAGGTCAAACAGGCCTATCGGATGGCGGTGAATAACAATGCCTCGGGTGTCCTCTTGAATCGGCTTATGCACAAAGCGTTCAGCATTGCAAAAAAGATCAGAAAAGAAACAGGCATAGGGGATAATGCCGTTTCTATCAGCTATGCAGCCATTGAACTGGCCAAAAAAATTTTTTCAGACCTGTCCCAAAAGAGTGTCATGCTGCTGGGTGCCGGCGAGATGGCGGAATTGGCTGTGGAACATCTGTTGTCCAACAATGTGAAGCATATTATCGTGGCAAACCGGACCTTTAAAAAGGCAGTGGATCTTGCTGGAAAATTCAATGGTCAGGCCGTCAAGTTTGAAGAAAGAGAAGATGCATTACAGGATGTTGATATTATTATCAGTTCAACTGGTGCTACAGGTTATGTGTTGACAGAGACCCAGGTCAAACAGGCCATGAAAAAAAGGCATCATAATACGCTTTTTTTTATTGATATTGCTGTTCCAAGGGATATTGATCCGAAAATAAACACAATTTCAAATGCCTATGTTTATGATATCGATGATTTAAAAAATATTGTGGAGTCCAATATTAAGCAACGGGGAAAAGAGACCATAAAGGCTGAAAGATATGTTGAAGAAGCTGTGGTAAAATTCCTCAAATGGATGGAAAGCCTTGCCATTATACCCACTATTAAGGCATTGAACGATAAAATATCCACCATTGTTGATATGGAGTGTAAAAAAACCTTTTCCAATTTGAGACACCTTTCGCAAAACGATATCCAGGCAATCAAACGAATGACCCAGGCCATTGCAACCAGAACCCTCCATGACCCCATTCTTTTTTTACGCAATACCGGTGATCATAGAGATGATTCCCTTTATCTGAATGTCACACGCCAGTTGTTTAATATAGATCTGCCTGAGGATGACTAGCCAAAACGCAGTTTCACGGTTTGAAGATGCATTGACATCCTGTGGGCATAGGGACAATTAATTCTTTACATTTTGTTTGATTGTAGTGTATCATTTTTATCTGGATGTTCTTGTAATTTAAGATAAAGGGCAAATATAATGAAAAAAGAAGATTTAGATTTTTTTAGAAATCTTTTAACAAATAGACTTCAGGAGCTCCTTTCACATGCTGACAGCACTGTAACCGGTATGACCCAGCCAAAAGAAAACTTTGCCGATCCAACTGACAGAGCATCCCATGAAGCAGAGAGAAGTTTTGAACTTCGTATCAGAGACCGCGAACACAAATTGATCAAGAAAATAAAAAAGGCAATTGTGCGTATCGAGAATGAAACATTTGGAATCTGTGAGGTGTGTGAAGAAAATATTTCCATTGACAGACTTAAGGCACGACCTGTCACAACCCAATGCATTGATTGTAAAACCCGTGAAGAGGATATGGAGAAGGCTCTCGGAATTTAACCGGGGCAAGTAGTTCATTGATTGATCTTCATGTACATTCCACATTTTCAGACGGGTCTTTTTCTCCTTTAGAAATTATGGCCCTGGCCAGAAAAATCGGGGTCAGGGCCATTTCAATAACTGATCATGATACCATAGACGGTGTTAAGGAAATCTTAAAATATCCCCTGCCGCAACTTCCTGAATTTATCACGGGGGTGGAAATCAGCTGTGAGCCGCCATCCGGGTTCAGTCAGATAGGAAGCATTCATCTTCTGGGGTATGGGTTCAGTATTTATGATAAAGAGCTTACTGCTATTTTTGACGATGCACGAATCGCCCGGGCCCAGAGGAATCCAAAAATTATTGAAAAATTGAACAGCCTTGGACTCAATATCACCATGGAACAGGTTGAGAAAAGGTTTGGTGCGGATCAAATAGGTCGTCCCCACATTGCAGAATTCATGAAGGAAAAAGGATATGTCAAAACCTTTAAAGAAGCGTTTGACTATTATCTTGGCAAGGGCAAGGTCGCTTATGTGGACAAATATAAGGTCACCTGCAGACAGGCAATTCAAGCGATTCGCCAGGCTGGGGGGATTGCTGTTCTGGCACATCCGGGACTTCTTGAGTTTCACGAAAGCCATCAACCAGAGCGGTTTATTGATGTTCTCATGGCTGATGGCCTTGCAGGAATAGAGGTTTATTATACGGATCATGACGTCTCCCTAACCTCTTTTTATCAAGGTCTTGCAGATCAAAAAAAACTGATGATCACCGGTGGTTCGGATTTCCACGGATCATTGAATAAAGGTGTTTGTCTTGGTTCGGGAAAAGGTAACCTGAATATTGAATATCCTGTGTTTAAAGCATTAATCCTTGAACTGGAAGAAATCAAAGAAAAACGAACAGATTTCAGCATCCTTGAAAATAATATCGGGTATTGGTTTAAAAATAAATCATTGTTAAATGATGCCTTGTGTCACAGGTCTTATTTGAATGAAAACCAGAACTCATGCGTTTGTGATAACGAGCGGCTTGAATTTTTAGGCGATGCGGTTTTAGGGTTATGCGTTGGACACCTGCTCATGGAAGAAAGTCCATCAAAAAATGAGGGCGAGCTGTCAAAGTTAAGAGCCAACCTGGTTAGCGAGCCGGCACTCGCCGATATGGCACGGTTGATTGACCTTGGAAGATTCATCAGGCTTGGGAAAGGAGAAGCCGCTTCTCGCGGATTTGACAAAAACTCCATATTATCAGATGCTTATGAGGCTGTTATTGCTGCTGTTTATCTGGATGCCGGGTTTGATGCGACATACGGGCTGATACGTGATCTTTTCAAAGCCAGTCTTGATAAAAATTTGGTTAATGAAGAAATTATAGATTATAAAAGCCTGTTACAGGAATTTGTTCAGGAACGCGGTGCAGCAGCACCTCAATATGAAGTTCTCAATGAGATCGGCCCTGACCATGATAAAACCTTTGAGATCAGCTTAAATATTTTTGATATCCAGGCCACAGGCATCGGTAAAACAAAAAAAGCAGCAGAGCAGAATTCTGCCAAAAAAGCCTTAAGGATGTTAAACCAAATAAATTCCTGAAGGCTTGATTAGAAGGATTCATCAATGGTTCAGACAGAAAAACCACTTGTTATCCCTGTGTTTATTCCCCATTTCGGATGCCCCCATCAATGTGCATTCTGTAATCAATCCATTATTACCAGCCAGGCATCAAGGCTGCCGGATAAGTCTGCGATTCACACCATCATAACCCATTATCTGCAGTATCAAGGAAAGCGGAAGCGGGTTGAACTGGCTTTTTTCGGTGGTAATTTTCTGGGACTGCCTCACAATACCATCACTCAATTGCTGGATATGGTTCAGCCCTATATTAAGGAAGAAAAAATCCATGGTATCCGATTTTCCACCCGGCCAGATACCATTACCCGTCCGGCATTGGAACGGATAAGCCCCTATATGGTATCTGCAGTTGAGCTGGGTGTCCAGTCCATGGACGATGGGGTCCTTTTAAAAGCAAGAAGGGGTCACACAAGTATGGACACAATAAATGCCATTGCGCTTCTAAAGGCATATCCATTTGAGATCGGTGTCCAGGTGATGGTTGGGTTGCCGGGTGATACAGATGTCTGTCTGATTGAAAGCACCAGGAAACTGGCGACGTTATGCCCTGACATCGCAAGAATTTATCCATTATTGGTATTAAAGGGCAGCCTTATGGAAAAATGGTATTATCAGGGCAAATATCATCCGCTGACCCTTGAAAAGAGTATCGGGCTGGTGAAAAAAATAGTTGGTATATTCAAGGCCGCCAATGTCAAAGTGATTCGCATGGGGCTTCAGGCTTCTGACATGATGGAAGATGAATCAATGGTTATTGCCGGCCCTTGGCATCCAGCCTTTGGCCATCTGGTTTTTTCCGAGATGTTGTATGATCTTGTCTGTAGCAGGATAGAGCAATATCAGGACAAGTCAAAATCCGGGAAATTGGTTTTGAGCATTCATCCAAAATCAGAATCACGATTAAGGGGCAATCGGAACATGAATTTAAAAAGGCTTAACCAGCAGTATTCAGAATTTGATTTTTCAATCCGGCCGGATGAAACAATTCCAATAGACCAGGTGGAGATAGGGGAGACTTGATTCTCTTATTCTCTAAATCCCTTTCTTAAAAAGATCTTCGGAAGTGGACGCTGTATTTGGTTTTGGGGTATGTTCCGTGGGCAGGGTGCCCTCCTTGAAACATTCAAATATGGTATTTTCAGATTCTTCTATGGGAAGCAGGCCTGTTTTGGCATCAATTTTGGCAAAAATAACGCCTTCCGGAACAGTAAAGGTTTTGACAGGTTTGCCCTCCAGGACATTTGCCATGAAGTCAAGCCAGATGGGGCTGGCAGCCCTTGATCCCGTCTCTCCTTTTCCAAGAGGGGCTTCCTGGTCAAGCCCCACCCACACACCGGTGGTATATTGGGGGGTATATCCTAAAAACCATGCATCAAACAGGTTGTTTGTTGTTCCGGTTTTTCCTGCCACCGGTCGTTTAAGGGCTTTAACCCGCTGTCCGGTCCCTGATTTTACAACGCTTTCCATGATATTGGTCATAATATACGCAGTACTCATATCAATGACTTTTTTCCGGATGAGTGAGGCGGTTTCCAAAAGGTTGCCGTCCCGGTCAAAAATTTTTGTAATAAATACAGGCTCAATCAAGTAACCCTGGTTTGAAAAAACAGAATAGGCATCGACAAGTTCAAGCAGGGACACTCCAGACGATCCCAAAGCAATGGATAGATCCCGGCTGATTTCCGATGTGATGCCAAGCTTTTGGGCATAATCAATAATATAGTCTATCCCCAGGTCCTGAAGTATTTTAATGGTGACGATATTCTTTGATTTCACAAGGGCCTCCCTGAACAGGGTCGGTCCCAGGAATTCTTCTTTATAATTCTTGGGTTTCCAGATAACATCACGTTCCGTGTCTTCGTAGACAACCGGGGAATCCATGATAACACTGGCAGCAGTATATCCCTTATCAAGGGCAGCAGCATAAATAATCGGTTTAAAGGCACTTCCCGGCTGTCGTCTGGATTGATATGCCCGGTTAAACTGGCTGTTCTTGAAATCACGACCGCCGATCATTGTTTTTACATGGCCTGTTTCTGTTTCAATACTTAATAATGCAGCTTCGGCAATCGGCTCCTGTTCTAGGGAGAACTCGATCTGATTGTCTTCAAGTGTTTCATTGAGCAGTTTAACAAGGATAATATCTCCGGGTTTAAATACCTGGGAAGGTTTTTTGATCTTGTTCTCATAATAGGCTACATCAGGATCAGGTTTTCGGGCCCAGGTCATGGTTTTAAGCTTGATGATGCCATGGAAATTTCCGACTCTGACAGTGGTGGTATTGTTTTTATCATCAATGCCGAGAACAACCCCTTCATAGGGAATCCCGTTTTCCAGCGGTTTATTGCCTATTCTGTCTGAAATTTCTGCGCAGAAATTTTCTATTTCAAGATCTGGGATGTTTTTTAACGGGCCTCGATATCCTGATCGCCGGTCAAGTTCCATCAGGCCTTTGTTTACAGCATTTCTTCCTATTTTCTGAGATTCAATATTGACGGCTGTGTGGATTTGAAGCCCTTGTTTGTACAGCGCATCTTTTCCGTATTTTTTTTCTACATATCGCCTGACATGCTCGGTATAACAGGGAACTCTTTCAATGAACCAGTTTTTTCGAGGTTTTATATCCAGTTTGAGATCAATGGCTTCGGTGGCCTCAAGGTTTGTAATCATACCGTCTTCTTTCATCCGGTTCAACACATAAATCTGGCGCTGTTTTGCACGGTCGGGAAACCTGAATGGTGAATATCTGCTGGGCGCCTGTGGCAGTCCTGCAAGCATTGAGCATTCTGCCAGGTTAAGGTCTTTTGTATGTTTTCCAAAATAATTTTCCGAGGCCGATTCAACACCATAGGCGCCATGACCTAGATATATCTGGTTCAGATAAAGAAAAAGGATCTCATCCTTTGTAAATTTTTTCTCAATCCTGTAGGCAAGAATGGCTTCTTTGATTTTTCTCTCGTATGTCCTTTCCGGGGACAGCAAAAAAGATTTTGTAACCTGTTGGGTAATGGTGGATCCTCCCTGGACAATAGTGCCAGCCATGAAATTTTTTAAGGAGGCCCGGATGATGGAAATAATATCAATGCCAAGATGTTCCCTGAACCGTGAATCCTCTGCAGCCACAAAGGCATTTATCAGGCCCTGGGGTATTTCAGCTAAGGGGATGACAATTCTTCTTTCTTCATAAAACTCTCCGATCTTTCTTCCATCATCGGAAAAGACACCGGTAACGATGGCTGGGCGGTAATCCTTTAAGGTGTTTATTTTGGGCAGATCCCTGCTAAGGTAATAGTAAAGTCCTGTAAGTCCTGCACCGGTTAAAAGGATCAAAAAGATCAAAAGGATCAAAACCCATTTGAAAAAAAATCGGATAACGCTTTTTTCCTTTTTTTTGCTTCGCTGTTTTAAAACATCGGATCTACTCTTTGTTTTCGCCATTGCAACCTGAAATATGTTTCAAAATTAATGATTTTTCACATGGTTATTATCAGATTCCACATTATATAGCAATACTTATGGAGCGGTTAAACGATGGTCATCCTAAGCCATGGGTTAAAAAAAATCATGCCTGGTCTGCATTGACCCGGATATGGTTTGCCCTTTTATTGCAGGCCTTGATAGGACATGATATATTAATATTTCAATTTTTGGAGTTGGCAGATTTGAGTGGGCTAAAAAACTTAAGTCCGCAAGAGTTAATATTTTTCTCTATACCCGGGGAATGTGAATGATTCATACCATAACGCTTCGAATACAGCCTGATAAAATTGATGATTTGGAATTTATCAAAAGCTCGGCTGCCAGAATCCTGGCATTGGATGTTCAGGGAATTGATCTGATACAGGTGCTGAGAAGATCCATTGATGCCCGGGGTAAAAACCCCGTCTTTCAGATTCAGGTGGCAGTATATCAAGGTGAAAAGACAATTGGTTTTTTTGTCCCGATTTTATATCAGCCGGTAAAAAAAGGAAAAAAAGTGGTGATTGTCGGCAGCGGTCCGGCCGGACTTTTTGCAGCCCTGCGGTTGATCGAGAGAGGACTGATCCCCATTGTTCTGGAACGGGGTAAAGATGTCAAAAACAGGCGTTTTGATCTCAAGATCCTTCAAGCAGAAGGACAGGTGAATCCAGATTCCAATTTTTGTTTTGGCGAGGGCGGAGCAGGAACCTATAGTGACGGCAAATTATATACCCGATCCACCAAGCGGGGGGATGTTAAAAAAATTCTTTCCATACTGGTTCAGCATGGTGCTGTAAGGGATATCCTTGTCAATGCACATCCCCATCTCGGGTCCAATCGATTGCCCAGAATCATAAAAGCCATCAGGGAAACCATAGAAAATTGCAATGGCCAGATCCATTTTGATTCCCGGGTCATTGATCTGATCTTGAAGAATAATAAGATTCTGGGGGTTCAAACGGAAGACAGGGAATTTTTGTCAGACGCTGTAATCCTTGCAACCGGACATTCTGCCAGGGATATGTATGCACTGCTGGATCGTCACCAGATTCTTATGGAAGCCAAAGCATATGCCATGGGAGTACGGGTGGAACATCCCCAGGAATTGATCAATTCCATCCAATATGGGGCATTCAGGGACAGTCCTTTTTTACCGGCAGCCACCTATTCTTTGGCCTGCCAGGTGGGGAAAACAGGGGTGTATTCGTTTTGTATGTGTCCTGGCGGTATGATCATTCCTTCAGCCACAGCACCGGGTGAGCTTGTATTGAACGGGATGTCCAATTCGGCACGTAGCATGCCCCTTGCCAATGCCGGTATTGTCGTAACCATTGGTCCGGGCCAATACCGGGAATATGAAAAATTCAAGCATTTTGCAGGTCTTGAGTTTCAAAAAGAGATTGAAAAAAAAGCATTTTCTGCCGGGGGCATGACCCAGGCTGCACCGGCCCAGAGGCTGACGGATTTCATAAAAGACAGGGTATCCAGTACCCTGCCGCCAACATCCTATATCCCCCAGACGATCACGTATCCATTACAAGAAGTGTTGGGTCCTCATATTTCAGGCGCCTTGAAACAGGCTTTTCAGGTTTTTGGCCGGAAGATGAAAGGATACATAACAGAGGATGCCACCCTGCTGGCTGTGGAAAGCCGTACCAGTTCACCTGTCAGAATTCCCAGGATGAGAAATACCTGGATGCATCCAGAGGTACTAGGGCTTTTTCCCCTGGGCGAAGGGTCAGGTTATGCCGGTGGTATTGTTTCATCCGCCATTGATGGAGATACTGGTGGGGATGCGGTTTGTGCTTATCTTGGATAGCGGGACATTAAAAATGGATGGACCTGGGAAGAAATTTTAAAAATTGTCCATGACAACGGCCCGGATATTTTTCCAGCACGGCAACACTATCCTGTTTCCACCAGATTCAGGTTTCAGGCAGCACTCCCGTTTTCCAATTCCTTGTACCGATCAGTGATGGTTACCTCGCGGCTGTTCTTATCATGCCACCCATCGAATAAAATCAGATTAGGGTGGGTATCCAGGAAAGAGTAGCCTTGTATTTTCAACCCATTGGCATGGGCCATGACCGGATCAAATACCCGAAAATAAAAACAGCCTTTTTGATTCTCCTTTTCGATCAAAACCGCTTTGAGGGCCCATACCCAATCCGGGTCATATCCCAACTTAACAACCATAAATTTTCCGACGTCCTGGGGCAGATCCTTTGGCTTGGTTTGCGGTTTTGCCGGTTTAACGATAACGTCATTTTTCTTTTTTTCCCAAAACTTCCAGTTCATTTCTATCCCCTTTTTTAGACAGTCAATGGTAATCAATCCCATATTTAAAAGCATGAACTATGCCAATTTTAATAAACAATTGAATTTTTAAGATATTTTTTATGGATTGCCATTTTATGGAAATACAACCCGATAAAAAACAAGACATGGTACGTCCGAATCGAAGTTGAACCGGAATATAATGTTCTCAATCCAAGTAATCTTGATCGACCATTTTTAACCATCAAGGATTGCAGATCGAGGACATTTTAAAATTTGACTTTTTTAAGAATATTGTTTATTTAATAAGGTTCTGATTATTCTTTTTTTTAAGGGAGTTACTGGATGTTATGGTAAAACTTGATTTTAAAAAAGGCAATGGATTGATTCCGGTCATTGCACAGGATTACAGGACCGGTGTTGTCTTGATGCTCGCCTATATGAATGAACAAGCCTTTATTGAAACCGTGAACAGTGGGAAGGCCACATACTACAGCAGATCAAGAAAGGCCTTATGGAAAAAAGGGGAAACTTCCGGTCATGTGCAGAATATAAGGGAAATCCGGGTGGATTGTGATCATGACAGTATCCTTTTGAGGGTGGATCAGGTAGGGAATGCTGCTTGCCATAAAGGGTACCAGAGCTGTTTTTTTTCAACAGTGGAAGATAATAATTTAAAAATAGTTGAATCAAAAATTTTTGATCCAAAAGAGGTATATAAATAATGGAAAAAATATTGAAATTGGGAATTCCAAAGGGAAGCCTCCAGAATGCAACCATAAATCTGTTTAATAAATCCGGGTGGAAAATCAATGTGGAAGGAAGAAGTTATTTTCCTGATATCAATGATGATACGATTGAATGTGCCCTGTGCCGTGCCCAGGAAATGTCCATAAACGTTGAAAGCGGTGTTATTGATGCCGGGCTCACAGGACTTGACTGGATTGCCGAGCATGAATCCGATGTCCATGTGGTATCTGATTTGATCTATTCAAAGGTCAGTGCCCGCTCTGCAAGATGGGTGGTTGCCGTTGCAAATGATTCTCCCATGAAAACCCTTGAGGACCTTGAAGGAAAAACCATTTCCACAGAGCTTTTAAAATTTACAAAACGGTTTTTTAAGGACCGGAATATTGACGTAAACGTAAAATTTTCCTGGGGTGCCACAGAGGCGAAGATTGTTTCAGGGCTTGCAGATGCCATTGTGGAAATCACGGAAACCGAAAGTACCCTGAGGGCGAATAACTTAAGGGTCATCCATGAAGTCATGACAACCAATACCCAATTGATTGCAAATAAGACGGCCTGGCAAAATTCTGTGAAAAGAGAAAAAATTGAGCAGATTTCCCTGTTGTTGCAGGCAGCTTTGCGTGCTGATAAGCTAGTAGGAATAAAAATGAATGTGCCGGAAAATAAAATTGCAAAGGTTGTGTCCCTTCTCCCAAGCCTTAATGCGCCTACCATCGCATCCTTGTATCAATCTGACTGGTATTCCGTGGAAACCATTGTTGATACCGGACTGGTCAGGGATTTGATCCCCCGGCTCTTAAAAGCCGGAGCAGAAGGCATTATTGAATATCCTTTAAACAAGGTGCTTTAAATGAAACCAGCTGACAGATGTGAAAAGATAACCCCGTTTATTGTTATGGAGATTATGGAAAAAATCCATAAGATGGAAGCTGCTGGTATTGATGTGATCCATATGGAGATCGGTGAGCCTGATTTTAATGTACCAGAATGTGTCAACAGGGTCAGCATTGATGCTTTTTGCAATAATGAGACACACTATACCCACAGTCTTGGCGATATCCGCCTCAGGGAGGCCATCAGCGAATATCATAAAATCACGTATCATACCTCCATTGATCCGGGTCAGATCCTGGTGACATCCGGTACTTCTCCGGCCATGCTGTTGTTGTTTTCAGCCCTTGTCAACCCAGGGGATGAAATCATTATTTCCGATCCTCACTATGCCTGTTATGCAAATTTTATCCATTATGTTCAAGGTGTGCCCGTGATGGTCCCGGTCTTTGAAGATCAAGGGTTTGTTTTTACGCCAGAGGCAATAAAAGAGAAAATCACTTCCAAAACCCGTGCCATATTTATCAATTCCCCCTCTAATCCAACGGGAAATGTCATTCCAAAAGAAAGAATGCAGCAGATTGTGGATATTGCAAAAGCCAATAACCTGTATGTGATTTCCGATGAAATTTATCATGGACTTGTCTATGAAGGCAAAGCCCATTCAATCTATGAATTTACGGATAATGCCTTTTTATTGAACGGGTTTTCAAAGCTTTTCGCCATGACCGGCCTGCGTCTTGGCTATTTGATAGCACCACCTGAATTTATCCGGGCGTTACAGATCCTTCAACAGAATTTTTTCATTTGTGCAAATTCCGTTATCCAGCTTGCCGGTGTAGCAGCCTTAAAAAATGCCCATAAAGAAACTCAGATGATGAGAGAGACGTATAACAACCGTCGCATCTATGTTATAGAAAGATTAAAGCAGATGGGCCTTGGAATAAAAGTTGCTCCAACAGGCGCATTTTATGTGTTTGCCAATGCAAAACATATTTCACAAGATTCATATGCCCTTGCCATCGATATTCTGGAAAAAGCCCATGTCGGGGTCACTCCTGGCATTGACTTCGGTGAAAACGGTGAAGGGTATTTGCGGTTTTCCTATGCAAACTCCATGGAGAATCTGAAAATCGGTCTTGATCGAATGGAAGGATACTTAAAAGAGCTGTTATGATAATTAAAACCGTTGAGTTTGTTAAAAGTGCTGTTAAACCATCCCAGTACCCTGAATATGATTTCCCGGAATTTGCATTTGCAGGACGCTCCAATGTGGGCAAATCTTCTTTGATTAATACACTGATCTTAAGAAAAGATTTGGTAAAGACAAGTTCAAAGCCAGGATGTACCCAGTTGATCAATTTTTTTCTGGTCAATGAAACCATTTCTTTTGTGGATCTTCCAGGGTATGGCTATGCCAAAGTGTCAAAAAAAATCAGGTCCCAATGGCAGCCAATGGTTAACCTGTATCTTGAGAACCGCAAACGCCTTTTGGGATTGGTTTTATTGATTGATATCAGAAGGGATCCTGAAAAAGAAGAATTTGAACTGATGAACTGGCTGGAAACACATGGCATACCCTATTTGCTGGTTTTGACAAAATCGGATAAATTGTCAAAAACAAAGCAGCAGAAAAGACTTTTATCCATTTGTTCCCAGGTGAACCGGGAAAAGAACCATGTTATTCTTTTTTCAACCAAGACAAAAACAGGAAGAGATACTATTTTAGGGGAAATCGAGAATTTAATGGGTGGGGATAATGAATAAGGAAAATGAACGTCACTTCCGGTCAGGATTTGTTGGAATCATTGGTGCTCCCAATGCAGGGAAATCGACCCTGCTCAACCATGTGCTGGGCCAGAAAATTTCCATCACCTCTAAAAAACCTCAGACGACCCGGGATAGAATCCTTGGTATTGTTAACAGGCCATTATCCCAGATTGTTTTTGTTGATACGCCGGGGATACATAAGAGTACAACCCTTTTAAACAAAAGAATTGTTGACCAGGCCATGCTGGCCCTGGAAGATGTGGATGTTATACTGTTTATGGTAGATGCATCATCCAGAAATTATTCAGCTGAGAAATTGATCATAGCGCAGTTGAAAAAAACACCTAAAACCATTGTTCTTGCGCTGAATAAAATAGATCTGGTTAAAAAGGCACAGATTTATGCGCTTGTTGAGGAGTTCCAGCAATTGCATGAGTTTAAGGCCATTATTCCAATTTCAGCTAAAAAAAATATCCAGATCAAAAACATATTGGAAGAAGTTGAAGGATCTTTGGCCAAAGGTCCCATGTTGTTCCCTGAAGAGACATTTACCGATGTATCTGAAAAATTCATGGTAAAAGAGATTATCAGGGAAAAGGTATTTCGATTAACCGGAATGGAGATCCCATATTCAAGTGCGGTAACAGTGGATTCCTTTGAAGTGGAAAAAAAGCTGATTGTCATCCATGCCAGCATCCATGTGATCAGGGATTCTCAAAAGGGTATCATCATCGGGAAAAAAGGGGCCATGCTGTCACAGATCGGAACAAAGGCAAGAATAGACATTGAGCAGATGACCGGGCAAAAGGTGCTTTTGAAATTGTTTGTAAAGGTGACAAAAGACTGGATTGACAATTCACGGATTCTGGATGAATTCGGCTACTAAACCATGGATCCATTTTTCAGTATAGAGGAATCCTTCTTAAAAAAAGAACGTGACAAAGCACGGAAAATGCGATCCAGTCAATGGTGGAAGCGAAAACGCGCTTCAGGAATCTGTCAGTATTGTAGCAAAAATTTTTTGCCGAAAGAATTGACCATGGATCATATCATTCCGTTAGCCCTTGGCGGGAAAACGGAAAAATTTAATCTTGTTCCCTGCTGCAAAGAATGTAACACAAAAAAAAATCAGCTCCTGCCCTGGGAATGGGAAGAGTATATGGCTTCCATAAAACAATAAACAGCGGAGAGAAATTTTCCTGTCCACTGTTTATGTTACATCAGAATCAGTTTATTTTTTGTTGCAG
>Ga0180007_10002361_pt1 | contig 22676 bp, 17 predicted proteins | sample MM_PC_MetaG_FD_121122 | JGI IMG/M metagenome (GOLD analysis project Ga0180007, IMG submission 121122) | Groundwater microbial communities from the Aspo Hard Rock Laboratory (HRL) deep subsurface site, Sweden - MM_PC_MetaG | ecosystem: Environmental > Aquatic > Deep subsurface > Groundwater... | reverse complement strand
TATACTCGCCGTTCAGTCCCGTCCCCAGGCGGCCTGGAGCTTTTATGGCTCCTGACCACCTGGGGACGAGACTGAACTCATGCCTCTTTCATTCGAGGCGACAACTATCCTGACACAGGGGGGAAGCGATTATCGATTTTGTACAAATATAGCGTTACTCCTATTGCAGGAACTTCTTTCTGTAGGCGGTCGGTGTCAGTTGTGTAATTTTTTTAAAGAGTTGGCTGAAAGAAGCCGGGTCTGAGTAGCCAACACGTTCCATGATGCTGTCCATGTTTAAATCGGATGTTTCGAGAAGACTTTTTGCTGCTTCAATTTTGATTCTTTGGAGATATTTGGTCGGGGATACTCCTGTCGCTTTAGCAAACCGCCTGATAAACGTGCGATAACTCACCGCGTGATGACTGGCCATTTTTTTTATATCGATCTTGTTTTGAAAATGTTTATTCAGATAAAGCTGGACATTTGCAATCATGTTATCCGAATGGTCAAATACAGGATTGTGCATTGCATACTGGGCCTGGGAACGCTTATTTACATCGATAAGCATCATTTTTGAATAGGTCAGTGCCAATTGACTTCCTGCTGTCTTTTTTATGATTGCATGGATCAGGTTAAAGAAGGATGTGGCTGCTCCTGCAGTAATAATACGGTTATGTTCAACAAGCATCTGATCGATATTTAGTTTTACTTTCGGATAATGTTTTCGATAAAAATCATCCAGCCACCAGCTTGTTGTTGTTGTGATATTGTCAAGGAGTTTGGCCTCGGCCAAAAGGACCGTTCCGCTGCAAGCGGCACAGACAATGGCTTCACTTTCATACTGCCGCCGCAGCCAATTCACACTTTTCTCTGAGTTTTGAACTTTTTCAACCAGTTCAGCTATATTCCGGTAAATAAACCCTGCGGCAATGACGATGTCGGCTTTTTCAAAGGGTTTTAAACCATTATTTATACTGACATCCAGACCATTGCAATATGTTCCGGAAATTTTGTCTGGAGCAACAATTTTCAATTCAAACATGGGAGGCGTTCCAGGTGACTGCATATTACAAAGAATATTTGCAGTCGAGAAGAGGTCTATCGCAGTGCAAATATTTGGCATTGATGAGATATCTGTTGCTAAAAGGTAAATTTTTTTCATTTGCTTCCCTGTGTCATTTATGACAATAAACCAGGAACTATGCCAATTGAATAATGATATGTCAATCTTTAATGTTTTTTTCTGTTGAGCCTGAAATGTTCTGAATTAGGTGTTTTCATTTCGGACTTTCAAAACCCCTAAAAATCAAAAATCCTAATTTCCCGGCATCCACACGAATTAATCTATTTTAGGTTTCGGGAGCTAACGTAGAGGTCGGAGAAAAAAGTGAAAATTTATATGAGGGCCCATTTGGCATGGACGGGCACCCTCTGGGGAAAAATGGCGGAAACATAACTTGAAAATGGGAAAAAATATAGGGGCCAAGTCTACCGCTGAATCTTGGTTTATGAGTAATAGTCAGATGAAACCAATTTATAGTCATTCAATCCGATTTCGTCGTAAACCCAAAAGAAGGGCAAATTTTTTTTTACATTGCCATAAACGAACACATCATGCATCGAATCGCTCTATCAACATTAGTTGTTGTAATCACAATTTTATGCATGAACTGTGGAGAATACAGTGGCTCTGATTCTTCAGTCGGCAGTATGACGGAAAATCACCTGAAAAAGCGATCCGCCACCTGCCAATCAGTCGGGGAACCTGCATGCCATCAGGGTCGCACCAAATTAACATCTTGAAAATATAGAAAATGATGGTAATAAATAGTATAAAATAGCAACTGGTTTTGGAGCGGGTATGGGACGAAAAGAAGAAGTCTGTGGCGCCATTTCTGGTGGAATTCTCGTGATAGGGTCAAAACATGGGAGAGGCGAAAAAGAAGAACGCGCAGCCATGGAACTGTGCTACAAAAAAACACAAATCCTCATGGATAAGTTCACAGAAAGACACGGAACTTATATTTGCCGACAATTGTTGAATGGCTGTGAACTGACAACGAGGGAAGGCCAGTTATATTTTAAGGAAAATGATCTTCTGATAAAAACATGTGTTCCTTGTGTACAGAGTGTTATCGAAATACTATATGAAATAATATGAATACGGAACAACGTATTTCACGCACATCACTATGGCCGGCGGCTTTTTTGAATGCTGAATTTATAAGGCCGTTGTGACTGGTGAATTTATCGTTATAGCCCAAAAGAACAGACAGCATGGAACCGAGAATTGAAATATTAAAACCAAAAAAGTTAGTTGGCATTCACATGGGAATGTCCCTGTCAAATAATAAAACAAGAGAGCTCTGGCAACAGTTCATGCCAAGGCGGGCCGAGGTAAAAAACAGGTTGACCGCTGACTTTATTTCCATGCAAAAATATGGTGAAAACTGGAATTTTTCTCCGGATGCTCTGTTTGAAAAGTGGGCAACAGTGGAAGTATCATCTTTTGCAGAAGTCCCCCCCAAAATGGAGACATATTTGTTGCAAGGGGGAAAGTATGCTGTGTTCATTCACTGCGGCCCTGCGAGTGCTGCAGCTGAAACGATGCAGTACATTTTTGGACAGTGGTTACCACAATCTTTATATATTCTTGATAGCCGAGAACACTTTGAAGTACTGCCAGAAAGGTATAGTCCTGTTGATCCAAACGCGACAGAGGAGATCTGGGTTCCGGTCAGGGTGTGAGTTATAACCCTGCAGTCCAAGGGATGGCAAGGGCCGGGCCACAACGAAAAGAATTGCTTTAACACATTATTTTTAACAAAGGTCTGCAGAATCCATTGATGCTTCTGACCGGGCCTGTTATCGCGCCTATCAAAGGCCTGCGTATCTTGCAGAATGAAAATCCCAGTCGGGAGGTCATCAATAAGGAATCTTATATGATTATAATCAAAATTATTTTACCGGGCTCCGGATGGATGTGCATGGCAAAAAATATCTGCTGGGAATGGGAATAGATCTGACTGGACGTAAAAAAACAGAAGAAGCACTCAGGCAAAGCGAAGAGAAATATCGCGCTATTTTTGAAAATGCGGTAGAGGGCATTTTTCAGACCACACCAAAGGGGCGTTTTGTAAGCGCGAATCCTGCAATGGCTGTCATGCTCGGATATGATTCTGTGGCTGAAATGATTGCGCAGGTTCAGGATGTCGGTACAGAAGTATACACAATGAATGAAATACGTCAGACGTTTATCAATTTACTGAAGAAGAACCAGATTGTTTCCAATTTTGAGATTCAATTCCGGCGAAAGGATGGGCGTAGGATATGGGTATCCCTGCATGCACGGCCTGTTTGTGATAAGAAAGGGCAGCTTCACCTGATAGAAGGCATTGTTACTGATATTACCGAACGAAAACATCAAACCGAAGCCCTGGAAGCCCGTGAAGCGTATTTGCGGGAGGAAAACATCCGTCTACGGTCCCATATAAAAGACCGTTACAGGTTCGGCGATATCATAGGAAAAAGCCATGCGATGCAAAACGTATATGAACTGATATTGAAAGCATCGGCAAGCGATGCCAATGTGATTATTTACGGAGAGACCGGCACAGGAAAAGAACTGATCGCCAGGGCCATTCATAAAATGAGTGACCGTAAGTCTGGCCGTTTTGTGCCGGTAAACTGTGGTGCGATTCCGGAAAATCTTTTGGAAAGTGAGTTTTTCGGATATCGGAAAGGCGCTTTTACAGGTGCGTATACAGACAAAAAAGGATTTTTGGACCTTGCAGATGGCGGCACACTTTTCCTGGATGAATTGGGTGAAATTGATTTGAATATCCAGGTTAAATTATTACGGGCTATTGAAGGGGGCGGGTTTACGCCAATTGGCTCCCAACAGAATAAACGGCTGAATTTTCGTATCATTGCTGCAACGAATCGCAATTTGAAGGAATTTGTAACAAAAGGACTGATGCGGGAGGATTTCTACTATCGAATTCATATTATTCCGATAGACCTGCCGCCTTTACGGAAAAGGAAAGAAGACATCCCCCTTTTAATTGAGCATTTTTTTAAGATACATCAAGCAAAAATCCGTAAAAATCCACCACTGACCGGTGCCATGCTGGAAGCCATGCTCAAGCATGACTGGCCGGGCAATGTTCGTGAATTACAGAATGTCATTCATCGCTATTTTACATTGAACCAACTTGATCTGATGAATCCGGATGATCTGGAAACGTCTTCCCCAAAAAGCTTGCCCAGAACGGTTTCAGAATCGGGTTCTACGGATTATCAGACAGTCATGGATGATTTTGAAAAAAAAATATTTATTTCGATCCTGGAACAGCATCGATGGAACCGGAAAAAAGCCGCATCCCTGATGGGGCTTCCCCTAAGAACTTTCTACCGTAAAATGAAGAAACATGACCTTGTTCGGCATAAATAGTGCCATATGTGGCAATATATTTAAATTGAAGTAATATTAAATAGTTAGATGGTATATCCCAATCCTATAATGCCAATAGTGGCACTATAATGAGTCTTATATTGGAAACTCTCCAATTTTTAAAAAAAATACACTATAAAATCAATATCTTAACAAAATACATGTTTTGGCATGTGATTTGCTAAACCTTCGGTATTCTTCAAACAGGTGCTCAATAAAAAAAAGACAGGAGAGATGAATCATGACAGAATCCAAAAAGTTCGACTATGATTATATCGTCATAGGATCGGGTTTTGGCGGCAGCGTATCCGCCTTGCGTTTGTCTGAAAAAGGTTACAAAGTGGGGTTATTGGAAAAAGGCAAGTGGTGGCAGAAGGAAGATTTCCCCAAAACAAACTGGAATTTAAAGAAATATTTGTGGTTGCCGCAGCTTGGCTGTTACGGATATCAGATGTTGACCCAGCTCAAGCATGTTCTGATTTTCCACGGCGGGGGGGTGGGGGGAGGCAGTCTGGTTTATGCGAATCAACTGCTGATTCCGCCGGATGACGTTTTTAGCCAGCCCGAATGGGGGCCTGGTGACTGGAAGTCCAAATTGTTACCCCATTATGAAACCGCCCAAAAAATGTTGGGGGCAAACCCCAGTCCCCAGGTCGGCATTGCCGATAAATACCTCCAGGAGGTCGGGCGTGAATTACGTCAAAAAGACACCTTTCATAAAAATGATGTGGGCATTTTTTTTGGACTACCGGATAAAACCGTTCCTGATCCATACTTTGGTGGCAGAGGGCCGGAACGAACGGGTTGCACTTTCTGCGGCGCTTGCATGGTGGGCTGCCCGGTTGGCGCTAAAAATACACTGGATAAAAATTATTTGCATCTGGCGCAGGAACTGGGGGCTGAAATCATTCCGGAAACCGAGGTAACCGGGGTTCGCCCTTTAAATGGGGGATATGAAGTACTCACCCAAAAGGCTACTGGAATACGTCACCCCGAAAAATCGTTTCGTGCCCGTGGTGTTGTTTTCAGCGGGGGTGTCCTGGGCTCGGTGAAACTGTTGATGAAATGCAAGGAGGAAGGATTACTGCCCAAACTGTCGGATCAGATAGGGAATCATGTTCGCACAAACTCTGAGGCCCTTCTTGCGGTAAAATCAAGAGACAAAACCATTGACTGGAACGATCAGATCGCCATTACATCGGGTATTTACCCGAATCTTTATGTGGCAGACGGGTCTGTTGTCCCGGCCAATCTTGGTGTAAACCCGAGCCTGACCATAACAGCGCTGTCTGAACATATCATGTCTCAGGTGGTTGAAAAAAAGACCGAATAGCATTCCGAAGCCAATGGATGTCATTGCGAAGCCGCTGATCAGGTATGAACGTGTTAAATTCGTCCTTGACATCCTTTTAACCCTCCAATATATTTCCATGCTGAATTGAACCGCATTTAGCGTCCGCCTTCTATATGAGTAGCATAATCAAAAATAAATGAATTCAATATCCAACCCTATTCAAGAACATGAAAAAGTCAATCTTGGCCGGCGCAGATTTTGTCAGCAAACACTTGTTGGTGCTGCGGGATTAATCACTGCACCGTTTTACAGCTGTTCGACACAAAAGTCAGAATCAAATCAAACCAACATTTTGCTTATTGTATCCGATGATTTGGGGCTGCAAACCGGGTGTTATGGCGATTCAATTGCGACAACACCTAACCTGGACAAGCTGGCTGAAGAGGGGGTTTGTTTTCAAAATGCATTTGTGACGCATTCTTCGTGCAGTCCTTCCCGAAGCAGTATTTTAACAGGTCTTTATCCTCATCAAAATGGACAGATTGGTTTGGCTCATCTGGGTTATGCAATGCATAGCTCGTTTCCGACGATGCCTGCCATCCTGAAGAAAGCTGGGTATACTACCGGTATTATAGGTAAATTACATGTCATAGCCCCAAAAGACATTTTTAAGTTTGATTGGGGGGCTGTTTCGGATTACAGTGCACCGAACCAGATCATTACGCCGGATACCGGAGATATGAAAGATACACGGGATGTGACAAAAGTGGCAGAGCTTGCAGGTTCTTTTTTCAGGAAAAGCAGGTCCAGCCGTTTGCCTTTTTTTCTTATGGTAAACTACATTGACCCCCATTTGCCCTTTATTGATCAAGAAGGAGGGATTCCGCCTGATGTCCTTTCATCGCAGGATGTGGAAGCGCTTCCATTCCAGCCCCCCGGACCCCAACCGGATTTGCAGAATGTGGCATCCTATTACAACTGTGTAAACCGGATTGACACCGGAATCGGCCTGCTTCTTGAAGAACTTGAAAAATCGGGGCTTTTTGAGACTACGGCCATTATTTTTATCAGCGACAATGGCCCGCCGTTTCCTCGTGCAAAAGCGACGTGTCTTGAGGCGGGTGTTCAAATCCCGTTTATTATAAAATGGCCAGGATGCACATCAAGTGGAATGGCCAGTGACGATTTTGTTTCAACAATAGATCTCCTGCCAACAGTAATAAGCGGCACAAATATCAATTATAAACTGGATACTCCCGGGCGATCTCTGATAGAAATTCTGCAAGGGAAAAAACCAGTATGGCGGGAAACGATTTGTACTGAATTTACCGCGCATGCACCTCAGGAGTTCAGCCCGAAACGGGCGATACGTAATGAGCGATACAAGCTTATTCATAATCTCTTGCCCGAGCTGGAAAATGGCGTCGCCATGGAGTTATATGATCTTGAGGATGACCCGTATGAATTCGACAATCTGATCGATCAGCCTGAATATGCCTCTATACAAAGCCAATTGACAGAACAACTCCTGCAATGGCGAATCGATACAGATGACCCGCTTTTAGATGAAGCCCAGTTAATGCAGTTATGGGAAACCCATAAAGCAATGATACAATAAATGCCGTCGTATCCGCTACTACTGAAACCTGCCTCAAGCAATTGCAATCTGTCGTGCACATATTGTTTTTATAAAGACAAACACCGCCTTTATTTTCCGTCAACCCAGGTGCATCGTATGCCGGATGTTGTTTTGGAGCACGTTATCCGGACATACATGCAGACCGATCAGGAGACGTATATCTTTACCTGGCAGGGCGGCGAGCCTTTATTGATGGGGCTTGAGTTTTATAAAAAGATTATCGGATTTCAGTCGCAGTATGGAAGAAAAGGGGCTCGTGTTGCCAATGGTGTGCAAACGAATGCCACGCTGATCAATGCGAAATCAAGCCGGTTTTTTCGGAAATATCAATTCCTTTTGGGATGCAGCCTGGATGGACCGGCATGGATTCATAATCAGTACCGCCGGAACAGGCACAATCAACCCTCTCATCAACTCGTCCTGAAAGGGCTTGAACACCTTAAAAAAAATTCAGCCCAGTTCAATATTCTGGTTCTGGTTACCCAGGCCAATGTCCATGCTGCTGGTGTAATATATGACTACCTGGTTAAACAGGGCTTCTGTTACCAGCAATATATTCCTTGTGTCGAATTTGATAAAAATGGTGCATTATGTGATTTTGCCATTACAGGTGAAGAGTGGGGCCGTTTTATCTGCCAGATATTTGAAAAGTGGCAGGCGCATGACATTTTTTCAGTTTCAATCCGTAATTTTGATTCCATACTGTCAAAAATAGTTGATAATAATACAGACATTTGCGCCATGAGTGATACCTGTTGCCAATACCTGGTTGTTGAGCATAACGGTGATGTCTATCCCTGCGACTTTTTTGTCCGGCCGCAATACAGAATGGGGAATATCATGTCGGATTCCTGGCAGGATCTATTGACCTCTGACGTCTATCGTAATTTTGGTGCGCAAAAATCTGATGTTAACAATGCTTGTAAAAAGTGTTCCTATCTGTATTTATGTAATGGGGATTGTTTAAAACATCGTATTTACAATAACCATCAATCTGATAATAAAAGCTGGCTTTGCGACGGCTGGGACCATTTTTTTGAGTTTGCCCTGGGCCGGTTTGAGCAGATTGCCGATAAAATCAGAGCCTGTCGTCGGCAAAGTCTGTCTAAATTGATTCGATGAGAAAAGCATATGATTTTTAAAGGCAGCGCATGATCAAAGACACCTATACTGAAATCGAGCGTGTTTCCGCATCGGACCGTAACCGATTGGCCAGGGTCAGGGACAAGAAAACCGGCCGGTTTTTTCTGATGAAACACCTGGGCTGGGGAACCCCGGGCGCTGCGGACAAAGCCCGGTTTTTTAAGGAATATGAAGCCCTTAAAAGCCTTGACCACGAAGGTATCCTGAAAGTCATTGACCTTGTTGCGGAGGAATCCGGCGTCTTTCTGATTCATGAGGATACTCAGGGAGAGCCGCTTTCGCGGATGATTCAACATGCCCAGGTGAATGTGGAAACATTTCTCCGCATCGCCATACACCTTGCCGCCACTTTGGGATTTCTTCACCAGAACGGACTTTTTCATGGCGGGATCAAACCGAACAACATTCTTGTTCAACCCCGGGGCAGCAAGGTCAAACTCACAGATTTCGGCGTGAACACGTTGATTACCGGGAAAAAAACCGACCGTTACCAGGATGAGGGTATTCTTTTATCCCTTCTTTACCGGTCTCCGGAGCAGACCGGACGGATGAACAGGAGTGTGGACTACCGGACAGACCTGTATTCTTTGGGCGTCACCCTGTTTGAACTGGCAACCGGTGTGGTTCCTTTTCGTTCCAGAGACCCCCTGGAGCTGATTTACTGTCACCTCGCCATCGTTCCTTATACTCCCTGTTTGATCAGGCCTGAACTTCCTGAACCAGTAGGCGCTGTGATCATGAAGCTTCTTGAAAAAGCACCGGAAGAACGTTATCAGAATGCCCACGGCCTGAAAGCCGATCTGGAAATCTGCCTTGCAAAGTGGATTGAAACAGGCCAGGTGGATGATTTTGAACTGGGGCAGAAAGATATTGCCGATTCATTTATCATTCCCCAGAGGCTCTATGGACGTGCAAACGAACTCCGTTTGCTCCTGGACAATTTTGACCGGGCCTGCCTGGGAGAAAAACGGACCATTTTTGTGACCGGTGATGCCGGCGTCGGGAAGTCAGCACTGATTCATGAAATCCACAAACCGATTGTGGCCAAACGGGGGTATTTTCTGTTCGGAAAATACGAGCCCTACAAAAAGGACTCGCCTTACAGTGCCATTTTTCAAGCGCTGATCGGACTCATTAGTCAGATTTTAAGGGAAGAGGATAATGAGATACTCGCATGGAAGGAAAAACTTCTGACCACCCTGGGGGCCAATTGCACCTTGATGAATGATATTTTTCCTGATCTCGACCACATCACCGGCAAACAGCCGGAGCCGGTGCCGGCAGAACCTGAAGAGGCCCGGAACCGGTTCATTCATACCCTTTCCCTGTTTGTATCTCTTTTTGCCACGCGGCAGCATCCCTTTGTCTTTTTTCTGGATGATCTTCAATGGGCGGATTTTGCAAGCCTGAACTTTTTGAAAAACCTGATTTCAAATCCGGATATTCGCCACGTGCTTTTCATTTTTTCATATCGGGACAGGGAAGTTCAGGAGGGACACCCCGTTCATGAGATGATCCGTGACATGGAACAAAAAAGGTCGCCTGCCCATGAGATCAGGTTAACCCCCCTGATGGAACAGGACGTGGTTGATCTGGTGTCTGATTTTCTGAAGTGCAGCAAAAAAAAGGCCTGGTCCCTGGGATCACAGATTTTCGGCAAAACCGCAGGAAATCCCTTTTTCATCAATCAGTTTTTAAAGACGCTTTATGACGGGGGAAAAATCTGGCTTGATCCTTCCCGGGGATTTCAATGGAACGATGAGGATATAAAGGCCATGAGGGTCACGGAAAACGTGGTTGACCTGATGGCGGAGAAAATATCGAAACTCCCGGAGCAAACCCAGGAAATTCTCAAAATCTGCGCATGTATCGGTAACCGCTTTGATCTTGAAACTTTAGCGGACGTGATGACGCAATCCCTTGACCAGGTTTTTTCAAGCCTGAAGTCCGCCATTGACCAGGGGTATCTTAAAATTGTGAATAACCTTTTTTTCTACAACCATGACCGGATTCACGAGGCAGCCTATTCCCTGATTCACGAATCGGAAAGAGCTTATTATCATTATCGTATCGGGAAAATCCTCCTGGCCAGATCCGCCATAACGCCGGATTATGAGAATCAGATGATGTACATTACCGACCAGTTGAATCTGGCCCGGAATCTTATAAAAGATCCTGATGAAAAACAGACACTTTCAAATCTGAATCTCGCCTCCGGGCTGAAAGCCAAGCAATCTGCGGCTTATATTCCGGCCCTCCATTACCTGAAAACTTCGGCTGACCTTCTATCACCCGGTGACTGGCGCAACAACTATCTTCACACCCTTTCGGTTTACAATGAAATCGCCGAGGTCGCCTGTGTGAACCAGGAATATGACGTGATGACCTGGGCCTCTGATACGGTAATCCGAAACGCCCAAACCGGTCTCGATCAGGTCCGGGTTTATGAATCAAGTATTCGGGCATGTTTTCATGTTCAGGATTTCAGGAAGGGGCTGGATAAAGGCATTACATTGTTGAAACAACTGGGCTTTCCTTTTCCAAAAAATCCCGGAAATATGGATGTGCTTCTGGAATTGATCCGTGTGAAATGGGGGTTGTCGCGGATGACGATTCCCCAGGTGGAAAAATTGCCTGCCATGACGGATAACCGGCATCTGGCCCTGGCAAGGCTTATGCTGATGATGGTTCTCCCGGCTGCGCCCGTAGACGCCAAATTGTTTGCTTTTCTTGTTCTGAAACTGGTTCGTCTGACCCTGGCCCATGGGCGGAATTTTTCATCGGCCATGGCCTTTTGCGCCTTCGGCGGGCTGATGATCAGCATGATCGGTGACAGGAAAACAGCCATTCAATGCGGAGACCTGGCTATCCGTTTAAACGAGTTGCCTGAAGGGCAGATGATGAAACACAAGACGCATTTGGTCTACAACCTCTATATCCGCCACTGGAAAGAAAATCTTCCCGCCTGCAAGAGCGCGATCGAAGCCACTTACGCCCTTTGCCGTGAATCCGGAGATCTTTTATTTACCGGCATCAGCCTCGCCTATGGGGATTTCATTTCTCTCATCATGGCCCCCCATTATGGTGAATTCATGGCCTGGGTTTTGGGCCGGACAAAAATCACTGAAAAAACAAATCATCTGTTCATGATTCAGCTTCACAAAATGATTCTGCAGTTCGTTTTCAATTTCAACGAAGACCGGGATAACCCCCAATTGTTCAATGGCCCCCATTTCAACGAACAGCAGGTGATCAGGGACTGGAAGGAAAAAAATAATTTTTCAGGTCTCTTCTATTTTTATACGCTTAAAATCATCGCGCTTTACCAGGTCGGCCGCTATGATGAAATTGCGGAATACACCCGGAAAGCCCATCAGATTATTCCCATGGCAAAACCCATATTTGTTTCGGTTTTTTTCAGCTATTTTGATATGTTAACCTGCCTCGCCCTGTGCCACGGCCTTTTGGGCAGAGAAAAGAAACGGCTGCTCAGATACGTAGACAAACGAATGAAACAGCTCCGTGCCTATGCTGATCTGGAACCGGGAAAGCACCAGCCATGGTTTTACCTGATCAAGGCGGAAAGAGCATGGGTCTGCGGACGGGACACGGATGCCATGACATATTACGGGCAGGCGATCCCGTCGTTTGGCACCCTGCCATCGGTTTATCTGCAGGCCATGGCCTGTGAGCGGGCCGCCTGTTTTTACCTGGACCGGAACCAGCCCATTCTCGCCCGGGCATTTGCGATTGAAACATCAAGACTCTATCGGACGTCGGATTTAAAGGCCTTGAGCCGTCGATTGAAATCCGGTCCGCTGGGACAATTTTTGAAGGACTGGTGGCCTGACCCCGGTTCTTCTGCAGACGAATCCCGCTTCATTGGAAAGGAGGAAAACCTCGATCTTTCGACCGTTATGAAAACGGCCCAGGCCTTGTCCGGAGAAATCGTCCTCGAAAAACTTCTGTCCACCATCATGAAGATTTCCATTGAAAATGCCGGGGCAAGAAAAGGCTTTCTCATTCTTGTCCGGGAGCAGGGGCTTTTTATCGAAGCATGGAGAAGTCTGGACCGGAAGGATGCCGGGGTTCTTGCCTCCCTACCGGTTGAAGAGAGCGATGACCTGTCCGTGTCCGTGGTCAATTATGTGGCGCGTACCGGAAATGTGGTGGTTCTCTCTCATGCATCAAAGGAAGGCGATTTTGTAACAGATCCCTATATCCTGAAAAACAAGGTCAAATCCCTTATGGCCGCCCCCATGATCAGTGCAGGCAAACTTAAAGGGATCATTTATCTGGAAAACAATCTGGCTTCCCATATGTTTACGACCGATCGCCTGAACATGCTTGATCTTCTCTTTTCCCAGGCAACCATATCTCTGGAAAACGCCCAGCTGTTCGAAGAGGTGAGAAACGCCGAATCCAGGATGCGCAAATTCAATGTGGAACTGGAAAAACGGGTTGAAGAACGAACGGCCGAACTCCAGGCAGCCTATGAGAAAATCAAGGTCATGGCCCATACAGATCCGTTGACCGGTCTTCCCAACCGCAGGTATATGATGGATAAAATCAGGCATGAACTGGCCCGGACCCGAAGAACGTCCTCACCGTTCGCACTGGTCCTGGGAGACATCGACCATTTCAAACTGTTCAACGACAATTACGGCCATGATTGCGGCGACGCTCTTCTGATGGAACTTTCAAGACTCCTTTCCGGCATGCTGAGGGAGCAGGATCAGATGGCCCGCTGGGGAGGTGAGGAATTCCTTTTTCTGTTTCCGGACACAGCCGGAAAAGGCGCACTGAACGTTGCAGAAAAGATCCGGAATCAGATTGAAAAATGGAATTTCAGCTTCAACGGCCAAGATTTATCCATCACCATGACCATGGGTGTCAGTATGTTCGATGACCCCAAAAAGGAGATAGACCATTACCTGAAAAAGGCCGATCAGGCGCTCTACGAAGGGAAAAAGCACGGACGGAACCGGGTGGTGTTGGCCGAATGAGTCTTTTTGACTTCCCTTTGAAAATTCTCCTTACTGAAATGTCATTATTAAAATAATAAAAGCAATATTTGAACCATCAAAAGCAAAAATTGCGACGTATTCCTATTCGCTTCAAGGATAACGTAAGGCTATAACTCCGGAAAACCTGATTTCTGTGAATATGAATTAATCATAAGGGGAAATAATCATGAAAAAAGTGGTTAAAGTGATTTATATGTCGTTGATTCAACTGGTACTATGTTCTGTTTTCATGCCGTATGAATCGGTTGCCGGAGATGATATCGCTGAATACACTGTCTATAAGGATCCTTCCCGGCCAGTTGACGTGCGCGTAACGGATCTATTGGGGAGAATGACGCTTAAGGAAAAAATCAACCAGATGAGCATGCCTTATGGATGCAACATTATTGAAGCCATCCTTTCCTTTATAAGACCAACCGCCGGATATACAAATCATCGACTGGAAATTCCGCCGCTTTTTTCCTCAGGTTCATCCAAGGGGGCCATATCCCTGACAACGCCATTTCCTGTATCCATGGCACGCGGGGCGTCCTGGGACCGGGAACTCGAATTCCGTGTGAATGAAGCCATCGCCAAAGAGGCAGAGGCTGTCGGGACAAATGTCGTTCTTGGGCCTTCAATCAATATAGTCCGGCATCCCGGAGGTGGCCGCTCCCAGGAAAGTTACGGTGAAGATGCATTCCATCTCGGTGAACTGGTGGTCCCGGCCATAAATGGCCTCCAGACCCGTGTGATGTCGCAGGTCAAGCATTTTGCCCTTAACAACATCGAGACAGACCGTTTCAATATCAATGTCATTGTTGATGAAAGAACGCTTCGGGAAGTGTATCTGCCCCATTTCAAGGCAGCAGTGGAAAAAGCACATGTGGCGTCCATCATGAGCGCCTATAACAGGGTCAACGGCCAGTATATGGGGGAAAACGAACACCTCCTCAGGGATATTCTAAAAGGGGAGTGGGGATTTGACGGCTTTGTGGCATCTGACTGGGTTTATGGCACGAACAGCACGGTGGATTCAGCCAATAATGGCCTTGACATTGAAATGCCCAATGCCGTGTATTACGGGAAAAAGCTGATGGATGCAGTTGAACGGGGTGATGTGCCTATGGCAGTTATTGATGATTCGGTTTCAAGAATATTGAGAAAAAAGTTCAGCTTTGGCCTGTTCGATAATGACCCGCCGGTTCGTGATCCTGAAATCATCAAGTGCCCGGAGCACCGGGAAATCGCCCTTGACGCTGCCAGAAAAGGAATGGTCCTTCTTAAAAACAGTAACCATGCATTGCCGTTGAACCGGAATGAAATAACAAAAATCGGCGTATTCGGGGTGCAGGCAAGTATCGCAAGCCTTGGTGATTTGGGAAGCAGTTTTATTTATCCCACAGGATCGGTTACGCCGCTTGCCGGAATAAAAAATCATGCCGGCCCTGTGAAGGTCATAAGATATGCCGGCACATCTTCCTTACTCGCAAAATTATATGCAAAGACATGCGATGCCGTGGTCGTTATTGCCTCATTGACGCCGTTTGATGAAGGCGAATGGATAGACAATAAACTGGAACTGGGTGGAGACAGGACCGATTTGGGGTTATCGGCGCCTGATCAAAAAATAATCCATGCTGTGGCGTCGGTCAATGACCGGGTGATCGTGGTTGTCGAGGCAGGAAGCGCGGTTACCATGGACGGGTGGATCGACAATGTGGAAGGTGTGCTGATGGCATGGTATCCTGGCATTGAAGGCGGGAATGCCATTGCTGAGGTGCTGTATGGCGATGCCAATCCTTCCGGCAAACTGCCGGTCACATTTCCCGAATCTCCTGATCAGCTATTCGACATCGGCTCCGGTTTACCGGAGGTAGCATATGGATATTATCACGGATACCGGTATTTTGATAAATACGATCTTGATCCGCTGTTTCCTTTTGGCTATGGCCTGAGTTACACCCATTTTGAATACAGCAATCTTGTTTTGAGTGATTCGGTCATCTCTGAGGAGGATACCATTGAACTGAGTTTTGATATCAAAAACACGGGCGATAGAGGCGGTGAAGAAATCGCCCAATTGTACATAGGCTATGAAGGCTCTGCCGTTGACCGGGCGGTGCGCGATCTTAAAGGGTTTGATAAAATCTATCTTGCCCCGGGTGAAACCCGCACCGTTACTCTAGACGTTGCTGCAAAAGATCTGGCATATTATGATGTGGATGCCATGGCATGGACTACGGAAAAAATCATCTATCAGGTGTTTATTGGCCCGTCGTCAAGGGAATTTCCGCTTGTGTCATCGTTCAGTGTCAATTAGATTTATAAACGTTTAAAATTATTGTGAATTAGATGAGAGCGGTATTCATGTCAGAAAAAGATTTTTCTCTCACAAGTGATTATCAGCCGCGCGGCTTTCTGTCGGCGGCTGAATAGGTCCTGCTATACGGTATCGTTCGGAAAAAGGTATTAGGCCCGCTTCTTGAGCAAATCACGTAAACTCTTTCATCATACCCATTTAAAGCCCCTCCGTATTAAAATAATGATTGTTATTTTTTGCTTCTACTCTATATGGCTGATCGCTGATAATGCAAAAAGCTAAATTTTTTTGCCTGGGTCCATTTTTTCCTGAGGTACTTTCAGAGCTGCCTTTTCTGTTGAAATTTCGCCAAGGTATTTGGGAAGTTCAATCCCAGCCATAGCCGCCACGTCATGCAGTGGCGGCAGGCTTTTAATCAACCCGGCAAGAAAGTTTGAGGTGGCCGTTCCGTCTTTGCCATTTCCGGCAGAATCCCAGACCGTGACTTTGTCGATTTTGATGTTTCGAATCGCCTCTACCTGAAGTTTTACAATTTGTTCAATTTTTTCCGTCATGAGCAGGGTTGCTGCTGCTTTTGCATCGCCATTGCATCCTTTGACCAGATTAAGATATCCGGCAGCCTTGCTTTCAAGCACCTGGCGTATGCCTTCAGCTTCGGCCTGATATTTTAAGAGGATGGCATCGGCCTGACCTTTTGCCTCACGGCGGGTTTTCTCCGCCTCGGCTTCGGCTGCAATCTCAATTTTTCTCTTATCAATTTCCTGTTGAACCACTTCTTCGGCAGTAAGCCTTTCTTGCTCCGCCTTATATTGGGCTTTTTGAATTTCAACCTCTGCCTCGCGCCGGGCGACCTCGCCCCGTTGCAAGGCAGATGCCTGTTTTACGGCCAGTTCAGCATTGGCTGCGGCAATATCCGCCTTGGCGAGGTTTTCACCATGCACGGCTTGCGCTTCCTGTTGTTCTACAACTATACGCCGATCTGCTTCAGCCTTTTTCTGGCCCTTTGCCGACTCAGCGATGTTTTCAGCCACTTTGATTTCCTTATCCCGGTTGGCGGCAGCCTCGCCTATTGTGGCTTCCGCCTCCTGTTGCTGAACAAAGATACGCTGATCAGCCTCAGCCTTTTTTTTGCCCTTTTGTGACTCGGCGACATTTTCGGCTACCCGGATTTCTTTCACTTTGGTAGCCTCGGCCTCACCAATGGCACCCAGCTTTTCCTGTTCGGCCACATCCACCTTGGCTTGGTTAATTGCCTCAGAGGCGGCTTTCTTGCCGATAGAATCGATGTACCCGGACTCGTCTGTAATATCGGTAATGTTGACGTTGATCAGGAACAGGCCAATTTTGTTCAGCTCCGGAGAGACATTTTTACGGACCGATTCCAGAAAGCTCTCACGGTCCTGATTGATCTGCTCAATGGTTAACGAGGCTACGGTGAGGCGCAACTGGCCAAAGATGATTTCTTTTGCCATTTCCTCAATTTCATTTTGCGAAAGATGGAGCAAACGTTCTGCAGCAGAGGTCATGACCTCGGGCTCGGTACTGATGCCCACCGTGAAAGTAGAAGGGACGTTGATGCGGATATTCTGTAATGAAAGGGCCTTCTGCAACGGGATGCTGATGGTCATCGGCGTCAGGCTGATGTAGGCATAATCCTGAATCAGCGGCCAGATAAGGGCGCCGCCGCCATGAATACAATTGGCCGATTGCCCTGCGCCTACTTTGCCGTAGACCACCAGTATTTTATCCGATGGGCAACGTTTATATCGGGAAGCAAGGAAGGTGATGGTTGATACAACCAGAATGAGAAACGCGGCAATGGGAAGAATCCAAAAATCGAACATGACGACTCCTTTTTTCAGTGAATGATTTCCACGACAAGAATATTAGCGTTTACCTGAACGACACGGACCGGTGTACCGGTGGGCAACTCAGCCCCGTTTTTTTCAGAAGCATCGAATTCACGAAGACGGTTTTGAAAATTCAGGCTGACCCGCCCTGTTCCCCCTTTGGGAATGGTGAGGTACACTGTTCCTGTGCTGCCCACGGCGTCAGCTGTTTTAAGCGTACCGCTTGACTGCAGGCGTGCAGCTCCCTGGAAGAGTTTGCCGATGACCCATACCGAGATCATTCCTGCAACCACGGCCCCGATAATGGCGATGATCACACCCACCTGACTCTGCCGGTAAAAGGCGAGTCCGACCAAACCGAACATCATAAAAAAAGCGGAGAGTCCATGCAGGGAGAGCAGGCGAAAACTCACGTCAGAATCCACATGCTGGGCATCCATTTTGATATCGCTGTGAACCCCACCCCCATCCGTGTGCGTATCGCCGCCAATAAATTGCAGAACGAGTTTAAGAAAAACAAAGAACCCGCCAATGATGGCGCATGCCAGGAAAAACTTTTCCAGGCCGTTAAAATTTGAGAAAGCCTTTACCACGCCAAACCTCCTTTTTTTCTATTTCAAAGTACGGTCACAGACTATACGAAGCACGGACGTTCATTGCAATTACCCTGTCGTCCCATGAATGATTACAGTTCCAATTGAAACGGCATCTCCCTCATTTCGATCTGGGTGGCGATAGGCATGATGATCTGGGAAGGCTTGCCACTGAATGTCAGATGGGCCTGCAAACCGTTTTCCGATTCTTTGAGTTCGTAAATGTTCGTCTGAATCCCGCCATTATTTTCATCAAACATATGGAAGGCGATGATACGTGCCGGATCACCTGTTATGGCGAGATCGATGCTTCCCCGGCCGATGCCGGTTACGGTGATCCGATACCCGTTTTCTGTGATCTGGTCGCCAAGGGACAGGGACGCCAGAGTGACCTGGGACAGGGTGACCGGCAGCCTTAAGGTCAGTTTGCCTTTTATGGCTTGAGGCCGGTCTCCCTTGTAATCACATTCAAAATCCTTCTGGCCTTTGATATAATTTTTTTCCGGATCAGGTTTGAAAACGCCATCCATGATGGAACCGCCTTCATGGGAAAGCTCGATGGCGCCTTTGGCTGTTATCGGCAAAGTCTCGCCGTTTGGCAGAAGGAACTCATCAAGCGAAAAGGTCATGGCAGACAGATTGTCGTTCAGGGAAGGAATCACAGGACTGTTGATTTTGATAAGTCCTCGGGTTCCCCAGTATGGGTTGACCGTTAACCCGAACAGTTTAAGGTTGAAAGGGCCGATGTTCGTTTCACTTTCCAGTTTGCCTCCCCAGTGTTCCTGTTCGCTGATTGCAGGTGGCGTGAGCAGGGCGTATTTATCGTCAAACGCTTTGAGCGTTAATGTGTCCAGGGGCATAAAGATATAGGGGCCAAAGGCTTTTTCCTGAACAGGCAGGATGGTCTTCAGCGTAAATGGAAATTCCTTTTTTATGGACTCTTTGACCAGAATCACTTCCGCATACAAGATATTGCCTTGATAATCTGTAGTAACGGTCTTTCCCGGACCGAAGAACCGGTCTATGGAAAATTCGCCGGATGAGGAAAGAACTTTCTGATCCTGATTCAGCGCCCTTATGGCCAGAATATGATTTTTCTTGCCGCTGATGTCATAGGCCAGCTGGCCGGGCCGGCTTTCTTTAAATCGTATCCGCACATGATCATCCTGAACGATCTGATTGGCGAGAGGAGCCTTGACAAGAATTCTTTCCGTGCGGATCGGCAAATCCAGAAACATGGATCCATTCAGCTGGGAGACTTGAGAAATAGTTGCCCCTTCTTTCAGGCGGATCTTTTTTTCAGCGTTTGCTTTTCTGTATGAGACAAAATTTCCGTCTTTATACCAGGAACCCGGAAAGAGGCTGGTAAAATAAACCGGCAGGTCATTTCGATCCTTCCCGCAGGTTTCTTCTTTCAGCAATTCATTCCCTTCCGCATCTTTGACAGATGAAACCGCAAGACGGATTCTTTCCGTATCTTTACCGATATTCTCAATCTGGCGTGCTTCTGCCTGAAGGGTTATTTCAATTTCCCTGGCGTCTTTATACGCCACCTTTTCAATGAAGAGACCAAAGGGGCCCCCGGTCCAGTCGGGTTTGAAATTCATGTCTTCGATATTCCCGAATGGCTTCAGATCCCCTATACTGTATGTGTCGAAAAAAGGCGTGGGCGATTCTGCAGTTTTTTCCTCAGCTACCGGTGCTGCTTCCTGGATCGCTGGCATGAATGATTCCGAAAAAATGGATCCTATGAATTCTCCGGCGACTTCTCCTATATTTTCAAGCAATTTACTATTGACAAGCAACTGGATGTTAACGGCCCCTTTTTCGCCAAGAATACGGAGATGGTCGTATAAATCCAGAACTGAAGGCATATTTGGCGGGATATTTTGCCTGGACCGGTCAATGAGGCCCCGGAGTTTTCCGGATTGTGAGATTGCCCAGGCAGGATCGTTGCTGTTGACGATCATGTCTATCATAATACCGGTAGGGAAAAGCTGGGGCATGATACCCAAAAAACCGGACTGAACCGGTCCGATTTCTTCTTTCAGTTGACCGAGAAACATGCCTGCCAGACCGGTTGCGGCCTTGTCTGCATGCTGGGGTGCGAAAATGCCGGCGCTGGCCAGCATATTTTTCCGGTATTCACGAAACGAATCAAGGGGGATTTCTGCGGGTGCCTTATTATCGAGCCTTTCCAGCAAGTGATCCATAGCGGCCGGAAATGTAATGACGACTCTGGATGAATCCGTATAAATGGCCATTTTAGGTGAATATTCGCAGGTATCCGTATTCTGTTTGGTAAACAGGATAATCTGGTTATTGGTTGAAGACGGTTCTGTCTCATATTCCCGTTCCATGAATGTCCTGATTCGGCCAGGTTTAAAATGGCCCAGAAGGATCAGGCTGTAATAGCCATTTAACGCTTCGACAGGCGTGCCGTTGAAATGGAGTGAAAAGAGAAGCTGTTTGACCGATTCCCTGGGGTCGATTCCTGCTGAAACCAGCCTGTCCACAAGAGAATCACTGTCCGGGTTTACCATTGCCTTGTCATCAGGTTCGTCAAAGACCAATGCTTCCAGCTCGATGGCTTTTGCGATATGCCCATGCCCCAGTGCGACCAGGTTTTTTGTGGCCAGGGCGTTCTCGGCATCGATCACTGCCTGAGGGATGTCTGTTTTTAAAATATGCTGCTGAAACCAGAAATACCCGCCACTCAGGGTGAGAACAATGAGCATCAGGATAAGGGTTCCTGTGATCAACCAGGGAATTTTTTTCCTCCTGCCGGCTCGTTCGGATGGTTTTTTTGTGTCGGTCTTAAGAACATAGCGTCCCTGTTTGGGGCTTCTTTCCTTTGATGGCGGTTTAAGAATCGGTGTTGACGGGTCGGCTGGGGGCGCTTGCGATTTTATTTTGTCTGCGGTGCCGGATTCATTTTCCGCCTGTTCAACCAGCAATACGGCACCAGCGTCATGAAACGCTTTTATATAGCGATCCACAACAGCCTGATCGTCTGTTTTTTTTATCATAACATCGTCGCCACTGAAAAGGCGCGACTCAATATCAGAGAGATTTTTTTTAAACAGCCGGGCCAGACTTTCGATGCAATCTGTTTTGTTCGCATTGGCAAGCAGTTGACCCTTGAATATCAGCTTATATGTCGGCTTTGGCATATTTTCGTTCCCTTCATCTGGTTTATCCCAGGTACTTGTGTGTTGGACGGGTATCATATTAAGGTCATTGAACCCAGATAAAATCAGAACATATTAAAAATATTTGGATGGATCAATTACGATGGCGAAAACTATAGCATATCATTTTGAATTGATACAATGGATTATTCACGTCTTTTGCCACCAGACGGCAAATACAGGATCGGACAGCCTGAGCTGCGGAAAAAAATTGCCATCAACAGGCCTTGGCAGACTTTTCACCGATTGTGTAGGGATGTTTTTGTACAATCCGGCTTATTTTTCAAAACGTTGCCGGATATGTTCGATACGTTTTTTATTGATCCCCAGGTCTGAATAACCCACCCGGGATGCAGACCGGACATGGACAATGGATTCATTATCCGGAAAGTAAAATTCCACATCATCCACAAACCTGAATATCAGGGATTTGAATTCAATATGCAGATAGTCGTCTGTTTCTGTAATGAGGGTTGCCCGGGGTTCTTTCAGGATGATTTGCTTCAACCGGTTTTTGGCCTGAATCCGGTCGCCGGTATACTGAAGCGGGTGGATGGATGCTTTCCGGTCTGCAGCGTAACTGGAAACGCAATTGGGGGTTTCGGGACAGGGGTGAAGCCTGTTGTTTGACATGCCGATATCCGATGGCCGCTTTCCGGAACAACCGCCCATGATAAACCCTCCGAGGAAAATGAATAAAACAATAAAAAGTTCCCATTTGATGCGCAGTTTTTCAGACATTATTTAACCTCAAGAACCCTGGTATTCTCATGATTCGTTTCCGGAGAAATATAACCGATGGCCCCTTCCTTTTCAGTGACGTATTCAACAAGGTCAGCCTCATTTTGAAAAAATTTGGGGGGAAAACCAGTGCCTGAAACAATGGCGATTTTCCAGAAAGACGAATATTTGGCCGGTGTTTTATTGATGTATGTGTTCAGAAAAGAGTCATGGGCATCCCCTTGTTTCAGGACAGCCACATTGATTTTCTGGCCATTTCCCCATTTTGTTTTTTTTCCCAGGAATATGAGGTTGATATCTTCTTTTGAAAGGGATGTTTCCGTAACCGAGTTGTTTGCGATCAATACGCTTCCCGCGCTTGCTGTGCCATAGAAGCATAGGATGGCTATTATCCAGATAGAAACCGATGCCGTGATCTTCATCCTGACCTCCTGCTATTTCAGAATCTTTTACTATATGAT
>Ga0180007_10002360_pt1 | contig 22678 bp, 23 predicted proteins | sample MM_PC_MetaG_FD_121122 | JGI IMG/M metagenome (GOLD analysis project Ga0180007, IMG submission 121122) | Groundwater microbial communities from the Aspo Hard Rock Laboratory (HRL) deep subsurface site, Sweden - MM_PC_MetaG | ecosystem: Environmental > Aquatic > Deep subsurface > Groundwater... | reverse complement strand
TCCCCCTCTTGTAACTGGCTCGCCAAAACGACGCCACGCTACTCAAGGGCATTTGCTCATGATGGTCAATTTTCGGTGATCACAACCTCCTTTCCCTGGTCAATTTTCGGTTATCAAAACCACGCGAGCCTGGAAAACCTGATCAAGGCCGTCACCATTCTCCTGAAACAGGCGTCGGAGCGCGGTGAACTGGCGAGCGGACTGGAACCCGAGGCCACGGCCCGATTCATCATTTCGGCCTGGCAAGGAGCGCTCCTGCGCATGAAGGCGGCGGCCGGACCGGAACCCTTGGACAATTTTCAGACGATGGTGTTTCAAGTCCTTCTGGCTTGAATTGGATGCCGCCCGGCATCTTTTTTTTCAACCCCTAACTAGACGACCGGTCTATTACAGAGGATGCCCATGTTTATACTGGATTATCAGAAACCCGGACAGGCCAAGGACGGCGTGGCGGATATTTACTCCCATTTCCTGGGTCGCTCGGAAGTCCCCGCCCCTTTGCAGCTCTTGAGCGCGAGTCCTGAAATGCTTGGTCTGCAGTTCGAGCAGATCAGATACTTCATGGCCCATGAGCGATTGAACTTTCCCATGCTGGCGGCGATCCGCTTTCTGGCCGCAAGCCAGGTCTGCTTCGACCACTGCCTGATCCTGAACCGGACTTGGCTGAGCAAAAGCGGCCTCAGCGCTCAGGATATGGACAACCTCTCCCGAGGCGTGCCCGTTGAAGTCTTTTCCGACGCCGAAAACGCCCTGCTGCACGTGGTGCGCAAAGTTCTGGCCAAGGAAGCCGTTCACGAAAAGGAAATCGAGTCTCTTCGCGGACTGGGCTGGAAGGACAGCGACATCCTCGACGCGTGCGCACAAGGCACCGCGATCATCGGCATGTCGTACCTGATCAAGGCGTTCGAGAAATAGGCCAATGCCCGGCCAAGCCGGGCTACCCTTCCTGCGGCTCTATCCCGAGCGGCTCCTTCCCGAGCCGCTCCCACTGCTCCCTCGCCTCGGCCTCGGCGACGGCGATGCGCTCGGCGGCCCATGGCTCGATGACCAGGGCCTCGGCCACCAACTGCCAGATATATTTCACCTCGTAGGTGCAGTCGGGGTAGAACTTGGGGATGCGGCGCATGATCTGGTCGCGGCAGTTTGAGCAGCCCACGACCACAACGTCCGCGCCCGAATCCTTGATCTGCTGATATTTGTAGCGCGCGTGCCAGGCCGACTGCTGTTCAAAGGGCATGGGCCACATGCCGCCGCCTGCGCCGCAGCAGAAATTCTTCTCCCGCGTCGGCGTCATTTCCACGAAATCATCGACGCAGGCCGCCACGATCTCGCGCGGCTCGTCGAAAAAGCCGCGTCCATAGTGCGCGGCCAGCTCCCGCCCGTGCTTGCAGGAGTCATGATAGGTGAAGCGCTTGCCCTGATGCACGCTCTTGTCCACACGGATGCGGCCCGACCGGAGGAGCTGCAGGAGATAGTCATAGAGATAGACAAAGCCCACGCAGTCGCCTGGATTCTCCGCCACCAGAGCGCTCATGCCCTTGCGGCAGCCGTAGGAACCGCCTCCGCAATCCGGCATGATCATGGTCCCGATGGAGTGATCCTGCATGTACCGGATCTTGCGCCGGGCCAGCTCGCGATTGGCGTCGTAATTGCCCGTGAAGAGCGCCCAGTCCACGGCTTCCCAACCAACGGACGGCACGGTCCAGTTCTCGCGGGCAGCGTAAAAAATCTTCCACCACCAGAACTGGTCCTCGAAATCGCCGTACACTTCCTTGGAATTGGGAAAAAAGAGGATGTCCGCGCCCGCTCGGTCCACCGGCACGTAAAAGCCGGGACATTCTTCGGCCAGCTCCGCGCCCAGATCGCGCATGCCTTCGAGGTACTCCTCACGGCTGATGCCCAGATTGTTGCCCGTGGCCAGATTGTTGGCCATGCCCTTGTGCAGGGAGCCGGGCACCGCCTCGCGCGGGCGCAGACTTTTCATGTGGCCCATGACGGAAGGGATGTCGATGCCCGCCGGACAAACCCCGGCGCAGCGTCCGCAGCCCGTGCACAGCCAGGGAAAATCGGACGCGACGACCTCATCGACCAGACCGTTGGCCAGCATGCGCATGACCTTGCGCGTATCCCACCCGGCCATGCCGGGCGTGCCCGTGACCGGACAGCCATTGGCGCAGGATCCGCAGACCATGCAGGACGAAAAATCAAAGTGCTCCAGAACTGACAGTAACTCAGGACTCATGCAGTGTGCGATAGTGCTCACAAAGATCCTTGCTCACCGGCAAAAAAAATAGTCGCCCCCGCAAATCAGGGACGACTGAAATATCGTGCAATAATATTCGCAAGTCAACAATACATGTTCGTTTTCGAAAAGAAAAAGCCGCAACGCATGGGCGATCTTCAGGAGATCAGGTGCAACCCAAACTTTGTGTGCAGAAAGGATTGAAAATCGATGACCACCCCAAAGCAGTCCTTGAGCCGTTCCCGTTCGAGCGCGGCCAGCAGGTCAATGCGCACATGGTTGTCCGGCGCCTGCCCCGCACGCACGCCTGCGGCCTGGACGCGCAGGCGCAGGGTCTGGAAAAAATCAAAGGCGTCGTGAATATTGGCCGCCATCTCCTCCGAAAAGACGCCCTCCCGGCGCAGACTGAGGAGACGCTCCATGCTTCCCGTCTCGTGCAGTCCATGCTCCAGGGCCAAAGTCTTGATGCCCTGGGTCAGTGGAAAAATCCCGCCCTTTTTCAGATCAAGGCAGCCTTTGGCGGGACCGCTCTTCTCGACCACGAGATTGTGGAAAAAGCCCATGGGCGGCGCAAAACGCAGGGCCTCTCTGGCCATGTACTTGAGCAGCACCGGAGTGTCGCGCACCTGCTTGAAGAGATGTTCCCGCAGACGCTCACAGAGCTGGGGCGCGCCAAAGACATGCCGGGAATCGGCCAGTTGGGTCAGGCGCAGCACTGCGTCCGCATCGACGACGCGCATCATGGCATCGATGCTGTCCCGCCACGCGGAAAATGACTGCCGCCAGAGCGCATTTTCGATCATCACTCCGTGCGGACAGGGGGGAAAACCAATATCCACCAAGGCGCGCACAAAACGCTGCCCAAAGGCCGCGAAATACTCCCCGTCCCCCCCCTCATCGGAAAAGACCAGGGCGTTGTCCTGGTCCGTGGCCAGAAACTGCTCCCTGCGCCCCTCGCTGCCGAGCACCATGAGCGAAAATTCCCGAGGCTCCCGCCCCAGATCTTCCATGACCAGTCCCGCCACGCGGACCAGGATCTGGTCGTGGATATGGGCCACGAACCGGCCCACTTTCTCAGCGCCGATCCTCTCGGCCGCGCTGCGCAGCACCATGGCGCGCAGACGCTCGAAGCACCGGGCCAGAGCCGTGAAGGACTGGGACGATGCGATTTCGCCCGACAGATGCAGCGGATTCTCCCCCCTGGCCGAGAGCATGTCCCGCTCCTGGAGAAGGCCGCGCGGCCTTTCGTTCTCATCGACCACGACCAGACGGCGTATGCCATTGCGGACCATGGTCGAAAACGCCTCGAAAACCAACTCCTCGCCGCGCACGGTGATCAGCCCCGCAGTCATCATCTCGCCCACCCTGACATCGAGCGTTCCGCGCGCGGCCTGGGCGAGCACGTCCTTTTCGGTGAGAATCCCGGCGACGCGGTCCGCATCGCCTACCAGACAGGCGGAAACGCCATGCTCGCGCATGGTCCGCGCAGCCTCGGACGCGGACATGGAGGCAGGGACAAAAACCGGATCGTCCAAGGCGATGCTTCCCACGGCAAGGCGCAGGAATGGATCGGTTTCCAGTTCGGACGCCCGTATGCGCGACGCATCGAGCAGCATCGTGAGCCGCTCGCATTTGCGGACAAAATACGCATGCAGCGCATTTTCCCCGTCCAGCATTACCCTGAAAGCTTCAAGCCGGATGGCCAGGAAGGAGGTGTCTTTCTCGGCACGCACTTCCAGAAACGGCAGGCGCACATCAACGACGGACTCGAAGCCAAAAGCATCGCCGTCGATGATCCTCTCAAAATGAACGCCCTGGGAAGTCAAATGGACGGCGCCGTGCAGGACAACTCCAACCACGGGTTCGACGAACATCTCGCGTGCCGGAAGCTGCCGCACGCGCACGGCGGGCAGCAGCTCTTCAAGCGCCTCAACCGAAAGCAGGCTGAATGGGTAGACCTTGCGCAGAAAATCACGGCAAAAATGCACATCGGATGACATAGGACCTCGCATAGTGGTGGCCGCCAGGTCCGGCCACCATGCCTTTCCCGCGTTTATTCAGCGCCCACTCCCAGATAGTTGCGCACGCGCTGGTTCTCATATCTGGCTTCGGCGCCCTCGTCCGGAACCAGGATCGACCCCAGCCAACCCGCTGCAAAAGCCGCAGGCAGTGAAATCAGGGCCGGATTCTTCCAGGGGAAAATGGCCTGGGCATTACCAAGCACATCGACCCACACCGTGGGGCTTATGATGATCAGCCCTACCGCCAAAACCGCGCCCACGGCAATACTCGCCGTCGCGCCGACCGTGCTGAAGCGCTTCCACATGATCGAGAGCAACAGAGCCGGGAAATTGGCGCTGGCCGCGATCGCAAAGGCCAGACCGACCATGAAGGCCACGTTCTGCCCCTTGAAGGCGATACCAAGCCCGATGGCCAGAATTCCAAGGGCGACGGTCGCACGCTTGGCCATCTTCACTTCGTTTTCCTCTGTGGAACGCCCGGTACGGAACACGTTGGCGTACAGATCATGGGAGAAGGTCGTGGCCCCGGCCAGGGTCAGGCCCGCCACCACGGCCAGAATGGTCGCAAAGGCCACGGCCGCGATAAAGCCCAGGAACATGATGCCGCCCGTGACTTCGGCCAGGAGCGGAGCCGCCATGTTGCCGCCCTTGTCAAACCCGGTGATCACGTCCTGCCCCACCAGCACCATGGCGCCGAAGCCGATGATGAAGGTCAGGATGTAGAAATAGGAGATGAGGCCGGTGGCATAGAGCACCGATTTGCGCGCCGCCTTGGCATCGGGCACGGTATAAAAGCGCATCAGGATGTGCGGCAGTCCGGCCGTTCCGAACATGAGCGCAATGCCCAGGGAGAGGGCGTCCCAAGGGTTCGATACCAGACCGCCCGGTTCCAGAACTTTTGCGCCATACTTCAGCACGGCGGCGTCGAAAAGATTGACCGGGTTGTAGTCAAACTGTGCCAGAACCATGAAAACCACGATGGAAGCTCCGCCCAGCAGCAGGATGGCCTTGATGATCTGCACCCAGGTCGTGGCCAGCATGCCGCCGAAAAGCACGTAGGCGATCATGATCACGCCCACGACGACGACAGCCGCTTCGTAGGGGAGCCCGAACATGAGCTTCACCAGCGAGCCGGAACCGACCATCTGGGCGATGAGATAAAAGGTCACGGTCATGATCGAGCCGCAGGATGCCGCGATGCGGATGGGTTTTTGCTTGAGGCGATAGGCGACCACATCGGCGAAGGTGTATTTGCCCAGGTTGCGCAGCGGCTCGGCGATCAGGAACATGATGATCGGCCAGCCCACGAGAAATCCGATGGAATAGATGAGGCCGTCATAACCCTTGAGGGACACAAGGCCCGCGATGCCCAGAAAGGACGCCGCGCTCATGTAATCGCCAGCCAGGGCGATGCCGTTCTGCAGCCCCGTGACGGATCGGCCGGCGGCATAAAACTGCGAGGCCGTTTTGCTCCGCTTGGCCGCGAAATAGGTAATGACCAACGTAAGCAGCACGAACAGCACAAAAAAGCCGATAGACACGACATTGGGTTGCCCGATGGAGGATGTGAACTCATTCATCTCATTTCTCCTTCATGTTGCCGACAATGCTCGTCACCGCGTCGTCATACGCGCTGTTGGCCCAGGTGACGTAAATGCCTGTCAGCACGCAGGCCGAAATGATGACCGCAAGCCCCACGGGAACGCCCATGGTCAGGTGTTCGCCGACTTTTACCGCAAGCAACTCTTTTTTGAAGGCCAGGACCAGAATGAAACCAAAATAAATGACCAGCATGAGAGTACTCAGGATCACGGATACAATTCTTTTTCTTCTGACCAGATCCTGAAACTTTTCATGATCCAGACTGTTGATGGATACGGTTGACAAGGTGTCCTCCCTGGTTACGGTGAATCGAAATGCCGCTTTAGTCCGGCAAAACACCTTGTATCAAAATTCACAAAGCCTGCATCACTTTCTCGGCAAATGGAATGTACAAAGCCTTGTACGGCGAGCAGCCACCCGCACCCACCTTTGCACCGCTTGTCTGTCCAAGCATGCCGCTGACCGGATACGATACATTCTTTTTCATTGATACCCCGAACTTATGACTTCAGCGTGGTGACTGAAGTATTCAAAATGCAACTGAGCAACTTATTGCGCAACACATCATGTTGGTTCAAAGACAACACTACACGTGTTCACAACGACAAGGATTACCGTATTCCCGACTCAATACCATGGACCAAGGCGGTGGAGTACAGCACCTGCTTTCGCTTCAAAGAATTCTTTTTGAATATTTCGAGCAAATCCGGAATCTCGCATTTGTCCGCGACACATACAAGACAGTCCCCCAATTCCTGAAGATGCATGTCTGTCTTGCCTGACGTCACTGCAAAAAGTCGTCATCCCCTTGAAAAAGGGGATCCATGCCTTGTTAACTATCTGAAAGGAATGGATTCCCGCCTTCGCGGGAATGACACTCAGGTTCTTCCACGACTTTTTTGCAGGGGCATCTTGCCTGTCATTGATCGTGGAAAATTAATATTTCTTGAAGTCTTTCTTAACCGGCTATCTGGATGAACATGGCTATGTGGTGCTCACGGCGGCCAATGCCGAGAACGGGCTGGAAGAACTGGCCCGTAATCACCCTTTTGAGCATAATTAAGTACGTATTCTCATCAATCTCCATACCGAACTCCCCGCACCTACGTACTTGAATTTTTGAATATTCCAAGTTATATGCGCCTCCAGTAATGCACTCTTTCCTCTCATCCAAGGATCGTTCATGCGCATCGGACTTGCCACCGCCCCCGTTCCCGAGTCGCTGGAGCATTCGCTCCAAAATATCCTCGATTTCATGGATCAGGCCGCATCTTTCGATGTGGACCTGCTCTGTTTTCCCGAAGCCTATCTGCCCGGAATGCGTGGGCAGCATTTTTCCATCCCGCTTTGTGAACAGGCCGAGCTGCGTGAAGCCCTGGATCAGGTCTGCAAAGCCTCGGCCAGCCACGAGTTGGGGGTCATCCTGCCTATGGAGTGGCCTTCGGAGCAGGGACGCTACAATCTGGTGCAGGTCATTTCGCCCGAAGGAAAAATCATGGGGCGACAGTGCAAGACCCAACTCGCACCCGACGAAGAAGGAATCTATATCCCCGGCAGGGGACGGCAGATTTTTGAAATCAATGGGGTCAAATTCGGCGTGGCCATCTGCCACGAGGGATGGCGCTATCCGGAAACCGTTCGCTGGTCAGCCTGCAGGGGGGCGCAGATCGTATTTCATCCCCAATGCACAGGCAGCAATACGGCCGGACGCACCTCCCAGGGATGGGGTGATCCTGACGGGCCCTATTACGAGATGGCCATGGTCTGCCGCAGCGTTGAAAACGGCATCTATTTCGCCAGCGTGAACTACGCCCTGAATTTCCAGGATTCAGCCACCAGCCTGGTCTCGCCTGACGGCTCTTGTCTGGCTCACCAACCCTACGGGCAGCCGGGGCTTCTGGTTCAGCAGCTGGAGTTGGAGCTGGCCACGGGTCTGCCGGCCAGGCGCTACGCGCCGGACCGCTATTAACCCTTAGGGATCGAGCCCGAACTTTTTCATCTTGCTGCGCAGGGTGACCCGCGTCACACCCAACACGCGCGCGGCCTCGCTCTTGTTGTTGCCCACCTGCTCCAAGGTGCGTGCAATTGCCTCGCGCTCCGCATCCTCCAATGAATGGCCCATCGCCGGGCTATTTTCCGGCTTTTCAACCCCGCGCAGATTTACGGGCAGGTCGTTCTCCGTGACAAATTCGCCGGGTGAAAGAATGACGGCGCGCTCCACCACATTCTCCAGTTCACGCACGTTTCCCGGCCATTCGTAATGCAGCATCAGGTCCATGACCCTGGGGGTAAAACCGCGATAGGTCTTGCGATTGCGCTGCGCAAAACGGCGCAAAAAATGCCGGGCCAATAGCGGAATGTCCTCCGGCCTCTCCCTTAAAGCGGGCACACGCAGGGCGATGACGTTCAAACGGTAGTACAAATCTTCGCGAAAACCACCATCACGAACCTCGGCCTCCAGGTCGCGGTTTGTGGCGGCGAGTACGCGCACATCGACGCGGATGGATCTATCGCTGCCCAGGCGCTGCACCTCTCCCTGCTGCAAGGCGCGCAGAAGCTTGGCTTGCAGCGCCGGAGCCATCTCCCCGATTTCGTCCAGAAAGAGGGTGCCCCCGTCGGCCTGCACGAATCTTCCGTCCCGCTGTCGCTGCGCCCCTGTGTACGCTCCCTTTTCGTGCCCGAAGAGTTCGCTCTCGAGCAGATTTTCCGCGAGCGCCGCACAGTTGACCGTGACCAACTGTCTGGCTTTGCGCGGACTCCCTTCATGCAGCGCCTTGGCCACCAGTTCCTTGCCCGTGCCGGATTCGCCCAGGATGAGGACTGAAGCTTCGGACGGCGCCACGGCCCGGATCATGGCGGCGAGTTCGCGCATGGGGGGCGAGTCACCGATCATTTCCGAAATCGGGTCAGCCTCGCCGCTTAGGGCCTGCACCGAACGGTGGGCCATCCCCTGCTCCAATGCCCGCGCAAGGCCCTGGCGCAGTTCCTCAAAATCAAGCGGCTTGTGCAGATAGTCCAGCGCTCCGGCCTTGAGGGCCTGGACCGCGACGTCCACGGAAGAATATGCGGTCATAATCAGCACGGGCAGGTAGGGATTGTAGCTCTTTATGCGGCGCAGGGCCTCTATCCCGTCCACTTCGGCCATGCGCACGTCGGTCAGGACCACGTCGTAGGCCCGCTCGCGCACCCTGGCTACGGCCATGGCTCCGTCATCCGCCGTATCGACCTCATATCCCCAGCTGCCGAGCATGGCCACGAGCATGGTCATGTGGGCCCGGTCATCATCGACCACCAGAATTCGCGCCGTCATCGGCGTTCTCCTTTTAAAGGCAGATCAAGAATCACTTGCGTGCCCTGCCCCGGCTCGGAAGTTACCCGCACCTGGCCGCCATGGGCCGTCATCATGGTTCGCACCGTGGCCAGCCCCAGGCCCGTACCCTGATTCTTGGTAGTGAAGTACGGATCGAAGATCCTGTCCAGATCCTGCGCAAGGATTCCGTGGCCCGTGTCGGCCACGCGCAATTCCAACCGATCCTTCACGCGCTGGACGGAAACGGTCAGGGTACCGCCCTGCGGCATGGCCTGGATGGCGTTCAAAAACAGGTTCAGCAGGATCTGCAGCATGCGATCCGGATCAAGGGGCAGCGCTTCGAGCTCCGCGATGCGCATTTGCACGGCAATGCCCTTACTGCGGCAATCTCCCTCCACGAGTTTCAGGGCGTGCTGGACAAGGTCGGACACGGAGGTGGGCGCAAGGCGCAGCTCCGAAGGGTGGGTCAGCTCCAGAAGCTCGGTCACGACCCGGTTCAGGCGATCGACCTCGCCGATCATGACCTCGGCCAATTCCCGGTCCTGTGTCCCGGGTTTGAATTTGGCGCCGAAATAGGTGGCAAACCCCTTGATGGAGCTTAAAGGATTGCGGATTTCGTGGGCCACTCCGGCAGCCAGGGTGCCGAGCGCGGCCAGGCGTTCCTGCCTGGCCACCTCCCGTTCGAGACCGGCCACCTTGCGCCGCCAGAAAAGCGTGACCGCTCCGGCAAAGGCCAGGGCCAGGCCAAGACCACCGGCCATGGCCAGGGTCAAAACATCCTTGCGCACGGCACGCAGGTAGAGAGAGGCATCAAGGCCCACGGCAATGAGCGTACGCTCTGCGGTTGGATTAGAGAAAGTGTTGTGCTCCATGCCCCCTTGCATGTTGCGCCGGGGTGGGCGCGAGTAGCGATAAACCACAAAGAGCGGCTCCTCGCCGGGCCGGATGATCGACCACGCAGGATCGAAGGAGGCAGGCAAGGCGGTCAGCGCTTCCGCGGTGACGCCGCTGCCGGGCTCGGCCTCGCTCAAGGCCTCGAACCGCCCCTGGGCATCGACCAGACCCAAAAAGCGCAGATCTCCCTGCCGGATCATCTCATCCATAAGAAATCGCAGGCGAAACTGCCGCCCCTCCTGACCGCGCATGCCCATGCGGCGGGCGGCCTCCACGGACCGGATCAATGTCTCGCCCTGGGTGGTCAGAATGCGGGCGATGGTGCGCTGCTCCCGCGCCCGCCCCTGCACGGCGAGCCAGATCAGGATCACGGCCGCCAGCACCGCCGGCACAAAAAGGACCAGGCCGCGCCGTCGCCAGAAGATGGATGTCGAAAAGGGAGCCTGATTCTGCATTGCCCGCGCCGTCCTTGAAGCAAGACATGCCCGGCACGCCTTGCGGTCTGTTGGTGATCCGTAAACATGAAAACTATCAACGAAGCCCACTTCTAGCAAATACCCTGCCTGACCGGAACGGACTTTGAAAATACATCCGCCACGGACGCATTGCCACCCAGGGCAGGATTTCGTAGGCAGGCCAAAAAGGAGTGTTTCGTGAGTCTCAATCAACTGCAGGAAGACGTCGATGCCTGGGTAAAAACAATCGGGGTCCGCTATTTTTCCGAACTGACCAACCTCGGCATTCTGATGGAAGAAGTCGGCGAAGTGGCCCGTATCATGACCCGCCGTTACGGGGACCAAAGTTTCAAGGAAAACGAGAAAAACGATCTGGGCGACGAACTGGCCGATGTCCTGTTTGTGCTGACCTGCATCGCCAACCAGACAGGGGTCGACCTGACGGAGTCCATGCGCCGCAACCTTGAAAAGAAGTCTCTGCGCGACAGGGATCGCCACAGGAACAACCCGAAGCTGCATTCGGCCTGAAACTGGTCAGATTCTAACCAGCCGCCTGCACCGGGTGGTCAAGTTCTATCCGCAAGTAACGAGGCCTCAAGCGCGGCAAACCACAATACTAATACTAAAAATAATACAAAACATATAGTTAGACAAAACAAGCCACTCTGGCACGGCCCTTGATATCCTCACTGGTACAATCGGCACTAAAACCATTCGGAGGATCTCATGAAAAGAACGACACGTATCGCAATCCTGGCAATTTTCGGCATCATTGCACTCAGCACCCTGACCTTCGCCGGTCCCATGCGCGGCGGCATGCAAGGCATGGGCGGCAACGACTGCACAGGCTGGAACAGAAACCCGGCCATCCAGCAACTGCCCCAGGAGAAGCAGGACCAGCTAAAGAGCATCCTGGACGAACACCGCAAGGAAATGACGCCCATGCATAACGCCATGTGGGAGAAGCGCACCCTGCTCAAAGCCTTGTCCGCCAACCCCAACACCAAGCCCGAAACCATCACCGCCCTGGTAGGTGAGTTGAGCGACCTGCGCGCCCAGTCACAGACCAAGCGCGAGGCCCTGCAGTCCCGGGTGAGCAAGGAAATCGGCATTGATCTGCCCATGGGTTTTGGAAAGCATGACCGCAGAGGCATGGATGGACGCGGCCACGGCGACTTCGGCCAGCACGGCATGGGCCGAGGCATGAATCCCGCCCCGAACTCAGCACCCGTCACTCCGGGCGCCTAAAGCACATCTAAAGAACCCGTTTACACCAACTGCACTATGACCTGCCAGGCGGCCTTCGGGCCGCCTTTTTGTTCTTGCCCCCATGACCGAGGGAGCCTATAGGCCCGAACCATGAGCCTTTTTTCCAGCAGATCCCTACCCCAGCCCAAATTCCTGCCCATGTCCCGCGCTGAAATGAATGCGCTTGGCTGGGATGAACTCGATGTGCTCCTGGTCAGCGGCGACGCCTACGTTGACCATCCTTCCTTTGCCATGGCCCTGCTGGGGCGGACAATGGTGGCACATGGACTGCGTGCCGGGATCATCACCCAGCCGCGTTGGGACAGCCCAGAGGACATGCTTGCCATGGGCCGCCCGCGCCTGTTCGCGGGGGTCTCGGCCGGAGCCATCGACTCCATGCTGGCCCACTATACCGCTTTCCGCAAAAAACGCTCCGAAGACGCCTACACGCCGGGCGGCAGGGCCGGAGCCAGACCCAACCGGGCGTGCATCGTCTACACCAATCTGCTGCGCCGCGCCTTTCCCGGCCTGACCGTGATTCTGGGCGGAATCGAGGCCTCCTTACGCCGCATCACGCATTACGATTTCTGGACCGACGCCTTGCGCAAACCCATCCTCCTCGACGCCAAGGCCGACGCCGTGGTCTATGGAATGGGCGAGCGGGCCATCATCGACATCGCGGACCGAATCGCGGCGGGCCGCGACATCCTGGGCATCCCCGGCACCGTGACCGTGGGCGAGGATTTTCCAACTGAAATCGAGCTGCCCAGCCACGAAGACATGCTCGCCGACCCCAAGGAACTCATGCGAGGCACGCTACTGCTCGAGAAGCAGGTCCACGACGGCACGGAGTGGGCTGTGCAACGCGTCGCCAACCGCACCATCCTCATCGCGCCCCCGGCCACGCCCCTGACCACGGCGGAAATGGACAAGATCTACGCCCTGCCCTTCGCCCGCAAGGCTCATCCCGGCTACACGCAGCCCATCCCGGCCGAAGAGATGATTCGCGACTCCGTGACCAGCCACCGGGGCTGCGGCGGTGGGTGCTCGTTCTGCACCCTGGCCCTGCACCAGGGTCGCCGTATCGCCTCACGCAGCCGGACTTCCATCCTCGACGAGGTCCGCCGCATGGCGGCAAGCCCGGACTTCAAGGGCCATGTCTCCGATGTCGGCGGCCCCAGCGCCAACATGTGGGGAGCAAGCTGCGCCAAGGAAGAGCAGCCCTGCAAGCGCCCCAGCTGCATGACTCCGACCGTCTGCCCGCACTTTCGCATGGACCAGAAAGCGCACCTCGACCTGCTGCGCACCCTGCGCCGCACGCCCGGAGTGCGCGGAGTGCGGGTGGCCAGCGGCGTGCGTTTCGATCTGGCCTTGAAAGACATGGACGCCCTTGGCGGCTATCTGCGCGAATTCGTGGGCGGGCAGTTGAAAATCGCGCCCGAGCATGTCTGCGACCACGTGCTGCGCCTGATGCGCAAGCCCGGCAACCGTGTTTTCGAGGAATTTCTGACTATCTTTGACCGCGAATCCAAGCGCGCTAGCAAGGAGCAATACGTTGTCCCCTACCTGATGAGCGCCTTCCCGGGCACGACCGACGACGACATGCACGCTCTGGCCCACTGGCTCGGCAGCCGGGGCTGGAAGCCCAAACAGGTGCAGTGCTTCATCCCCATTCCCGGAGCAGTGGCCACGGCCATGTACCATGCGGGCATCACGCCGGAAGGTAAGCCCGTCCATGTGCCACGCACCGACGAAGAGCGATTGCGCCAACATCGCATCCTGCTTCCGCCTGAAGACAGAGGTGTCAGACGTCCCAAGGACACACAGCGCGAACCTCATCTGAAAAGCTGTGCCGGCCGATGTCCTGCGCCCTCGCGCAATCCCCGTCCCGGAAAGAAAAAGTCGGGCCGCAGTAAGAAATAAAACCGCTTTGTTCTCAGCAGTCTGTTGACCGCCTCACGCCTCCCTTTGCGCAGCACGCCTGCCAGGGGAGACTTTTTTGCGCTCTCAAATTTTTATGCACACTTTTCAAGAAGAGAATTGTCTTTTTTGAGATTAGGCTGTAATATCAAATAGAAGAAGGTTTATGCATTGAGCCAGCCTCTTGCCGGCAGGCAGGATAAGACCAAAAGCGATAAAGACCGTGTCGCGAAATGATTTTTTTTTTGAGAACACGAAGAGAATAACTTCCCATAGTTCTTGATTTTTATTATGAAGTTTTTAATTTTCATGGTGGATCGCGTCTTTGCCCAAGCCATTGCTTTGGACCTGACCCGGTCTGCCTGGAACAATTACCCCGGCGGCCATGACCCATCCCTTCGAGGATCATGAGTTTTCACGAATCGCAATCTGGAGCGAACAATGAACAAAAGCGAACTTATTCAGTCTCTTGCAGAAAAAATCAAGATTTCCAACGATGAAGCATCCACCATTGTGGATAGCTTTTTCGACTCCATGCGCGACGCGCTGCTGCGCGGAGACCGGATTGAAATCAGGGGGTTCGGCAGTTTCAAGATCAAGCAATACGAAGGGTATGTCGGCCGCAACCCCAAAACCGGGGAGTCGGTGCAGGTCAAGCCCAAAAAAATGCCTTTTTTCAAGGCTGGAAAAGGTCTGCTGGACTATCTCAACGGCTAGAATCATTGACATCAGGGGCCGTTTTGACGCAATTGCTCGCGGCACACCTTAAAGAAAGACTACAATCTGTCCGTCCCGGACGGATTGAACGTCTTTTATGGAGCTTCGGCATTGCTTTCCGTGATCCAACGCGTAGCTGCGATTCATGATCTTTCCGGGTTTGGAGGGGGGTCACTCTCGGCGGTGATCCCCATTCTTTCAGCCCTGGGAATCCAGGTCTGCAGTCTGCCTACAGCCATCCTCTCGACCCACACGGGCGGTTTCACCAACTTTCATTTCCGCGATCTGACCTCGGACATGCGGCACATCATCGACCATTGGCGCCAGCTGTCCCTGTCCTTTGCCGGAATCTACTCCGGATTTCTGGGTTCGCCGGAGCAGATCGACATCGTCACTGATTTCATTAAGACATTCCGCACCGACGCCACCCTGGTCGTGGTCGATCCGGTGCTTGGCGACGACGGCAAACTCTACGACACCATGGACCGATGCATGGTCGACGGCATGCGCAGTCTTGTCTCATCGGCCGACGTGATCACCCCGAACATCACTGAAGCTGCCCTGCTGCTGGACAAGGCCGGCCCTTTGGCCATCTCCGGCACCAAAGAGATAAAGGACTGGGCACGCGCCTTAAGTGATCTGGGCCCGCGCTGCGTCATCATCACCAGCGTCCCTGAAGAGCACGGTCGGGGGACGTCGGTCGTGGCCTTCGACAAGGATGTAAACCGTTTCTGGAAGGTTGCATGCCCTTATATTCCTGCATGTTACCCTGGCACTGGAGATATTTTCGCCAGTGTGATAACAGGATCATTGTTGCAGGGTGATTCCCTGCCTTTGTCCCTGGACCGGGCCGTGCAGTTTGTCTCCATGGCCATCCGGGCCACCTTCGGTCACAATTTTCCGGAACGCGAAGGGGTTTTTCTGGAACGGGTGCTCCCGAGCCTGAACGCCCCCGTGTCCATGAGCAGCTTTGAACTGATATGACCGCCCGATATCGTGGAATATTCGTCAGCGACCTTGACGGAACCCTGTTACGTGGCGGCCGCATCTCCGAAGGCGATCTGAAGGCCTTTAGGGGCCTGAGTGAGCAGGGAATCATGCGCGTCATCGCCACGGGCCGATCTCTGTATTCGGCCAAATCCTGTCTCGCGGATGATTTTCCGGCTGATTATCTGATCCTTTCGACCGGAAACCAGATCGTTAACTGGCCCACGCAGGAGGTTCTGAAATCCGCATTCCTGTCTGTCCAGGAAGTGCAGGACATCTGTCTTTTTTTACGCGGACAGGGACTGAGCTTCATGGTGCACGAGGATTTTCCGCACAATCATCGCTTCGTGTACCACAGGGGGCACAAGAACGTCGCGGATTTTGATCGGCGCCTGGCCCTGTACGCCAGCCACAGTCAGGAAAAAACAAGCGCCCCCGATGCGTGCGCCGCGTCCCAGATCGTGGTTATCGTTGACGGAAGCGATGCGGCAATGCATGACCGTATCTACCGGGAACTTGCACGTCACAGCGTCATCAGGGCCACATCCCCACTTGACGGACAGTCCGTGTGGATCGAAATTTTTGCGGCGGATGTCTCCAAAGCCTCGGGCATAAAGCACCTTGTCGATCATTACGGCCTGCACGGAGTTCCAAGCGCGGCCATCGGCAACGACCACAACGACAGGGACATGCTTGAGCTGGTACAGATGCCCTTCAAAGTCGCAGACGCGTTTCTGGACGATGAAGACAAATACATTACAACTCCGGAAAATAGTGACGCCGTGGCCTTCGCCATCGCACGCTACATGGAAAGCCTCCATGCCGGCATGACGGACGCATGAAAAACATATTGGCCATCCCCGCACTGCTCGGGGCAACATCACTTGGAATCATCAAAAACGTGGGACAGTGGGGAGCCTTCTCCCTCACGGCGGTCCTGGGCATGGTCCATATACGAAGGCTTATACCCAAGATTCTCTACGACATATATTTCATCGGCTTCAAATCCCTGAACATCATAATTCTTGTGGCCTTCTTCACCGGCATGGTCCTTGGACTGCAAGGCTACTACACCCTGATCAAGTTCAGCGCCGAAGGAATGCTCGGCGTTGCCGTAGCCCTGTCCCTGGTGCGCGAGCTCGGGCCGGTGCTGACGGCGATCATGCTCATAGGCCGGGCCGGATCGAGCATCAGCGCCGAGATCGGCATCATGCGCATCTCCGAGCAGATCGACGCCCTCTCGACCATGGACGTGGACCCGGTGCGCTATCTGGTCACACCCAAGATCATCGCATCGCTGATCTGTTTTCCGCTCCTGACCGCAATTTTTGATTGTGTCGGCATCCTGGGCGGCTATTTTTCCTCCGTGCTCCTAAGCTCCCGTTCGGGAATCTTTTTCAGCAAGATCCAATCGAGCCTGCTCCTGTCCGACGTGACCGGGGGATTCATAAAATCTATCGTCTTTGCCTTCATCGTCATCACCATATCCTGCTACTGCGGATATTACACGCACCTGAACCAAGCCAGCGCCGGGGCCGAAGGCGTCAGCAACTCCACAACATCCGCCGTTGTCCAGTCATGCGTTTACGTACTGGTCTCGGACTACGTCATAACGTCCTTTTTGATGTAACGCATGAGCAGCAAAACTCCTCTCATTCAGCTTCGCAACATTTCAAAGGCGTTCGGCGGCAGGGATATTCTGCGGGGTGCTACCTTTGACATCCAGCGAAACGAGATCACGGCCATCATCGGAAAAAGCGGCGGGGGCAAGAGCGTCCTTGTCAAACACATCATCGGGCTGATCACTGCCGACAGCGGAGAGATCATTTTCGACGGGCTCCCCTATTCGACCATGAAGCGAAAGGACTTTTCGGCCATCAAGAATCGTTGCAGCTACATGTTTCAGAACAACGCGCTCTTTGATTCCATGACCGTGTTCGAAAACATCGCCCTGCCCCTGCGGGAAAAATTCAAATTCGGAAAGACGGATATAGAAGACAAGGTCCGCTCCCGCATCGAACAGCTCGAACTGGCCGAAGTGGCTCAGATGTACCCGAAACAGATCTCAGGCGGCATGCAAAAACGAGTGGCCCTGGCGCGAGCGCTGGTCACGGAACCGGAGATCATCTTTTTCGACGAACCGACCACCGGCCTTGACCCCATCCGCAAGAAGACGGTTTTCTCCATGATCCACCGCTACCATGAGCAGCTCAATTTCACGGCGGTGATCATCACCCACGACATCCCGGACATTTTCTACATCGCTCATACCGTGAACATCCTCGATGAGGGCAGGATCATCTTTTCCGGCTCGCCCGTGGCCCTCGAACAATCCTCGGATCCGGGGCTGTACAACTATACACATGGTCACGAAATGCTCATTGACGAATTGACGGGCTTGCACAACAGGCTCTCGCTCATGCGCAAAATCGAGGCCTTCGGGGCCGAAGCCAAGGACGGTGAAAAGCTTGTCCTGGCCACGGTCCGGCTCCTGGGCATGAGAACCATGATCGACTACAAGGGTGACCTGCTGGCACACGCCTTCATCAGCAACCTGGCGAAATTCGTGCGCTCCTTTCTGCCGGTTGGTGCTTGCGCAGGCATGTTTTCCAAGGAAATTCTGGTTCTTGCGTGCATAACAGAAGACGAGTCCATTCTTGACATGTTTCTGAAACAACTTGAGGGATACTTCACCAACCTGACCATTGAAACATATTGTCACAAACACAGACTTCAGGTCGAAATCGGCGGAGCGCTGGCAGACAAAGAACTGACCGCCTATTCGGCCATTCAGGAAGCACTTGCAACATCCAAGAAGTACGTATGAAGACTAACAATTCCTCCCTGCATCTTTCCATTGGCCTTTTTGTCATCATAGGTCTGGCCTGCACCGCCTATCTGGCCATGACCCTGGCCAACACGACTTTTTTTGCCGGTAATTCCTATGAGATCACCGCCAAATTCACGGCTGTGAACGGACTCAGAGCCGGCAGCAACGTGGAAATTTCCGGCGTCGCGGTGGGCAAAGTGTCGAGCATCTCTTTGGATCAGACCTTGTACCAGGCCGTAATCACCATGCAAATTGAGAATTCCGTCGGCATTCCCGTCGACTCCACTGCGGCAATCAAGACCAGCGGACTGATTGGCGACAAATATGTGAGTATCATTCCAGGAGCCGATGACGTACTCTTGAAGAACAAAGAGATCCTCATGGATACACAGGCAGCCCTCGATATTGAGGAAATGATTTCAAAATATGTATTCGGAAGTGTCGAAAAATGAGAGTAATCATATTTCTTCTTGTCCTGCTCCTGCCAGCCCCCGCCCTGTCGCAGGACAACCCGACAAGTTACATTCGCGCCAACGTCGAAAAAGTGCTGACTATCCTGACATCTGCGGAATATGAGGCGGAAACGAACAAAACTGAGCAGCTTCGTCAGATTGAAGCCGTGGTCGACAATTTTTTTGATTCTGAAGAGCTTTCCAAACGTTCCCTTGGTCAATACTGGAAAATTTTCACCCCCGAACAGCAACAAGAATTCCAACCCCTGTTCCTGACACTCATCAAGCAGGTGTACCTCAAGAAATCCATCACCTACAATGACGAAGTGGTGAATTACAACCAGGAAATCATCAAATCTGACACCTTGGCCGAGGTCCATACAACAATCACTTCCCCCAGCCTGAACATTCCGATCATTTACTACATGATCCGGAAGGATGTTTCGTGGAAGGTTTACGACGTCTCTGTGGAAAACGTAAGTCTTATCAAAAACTACCGCTCCCAATTCCGGAGCATCCTGCAAAACAATTCGCCCGACAAACTCATTGCCACTTTAAGGGAAAAAACCAATGAATAAGCGCCTTCTACTGCTCTGTCTGGCCTTGGGCATAATCCTGCTGCAGGGGTGCGCCGGCAAGAAAGCCGCTTCCTCCCTGAATCAAGACGTCTCAGCGAAACAGGAATATGAAGAAAGCTATGACGATGCAGGAGAAAACGGGGGATACCCCGACTCTCTTGAAGGTTTCAACCGGGGAGTTTTTTCGTTTAACGACGGATTCATCACCTACATTTTCTCACCCATCGATACGGTCTATACCGGATTTTTCCCCCCGGACATTCGCGCCGGATTCAGCAACTTTTACCGTAACCTCGGGTATCCAGTGCGTCTTATAAACGCCCTGCTGCAATTCAAATTCGACAAGATGGCCAAAGAAACCGCGTCGTTCGCCCTGAACACAGTGTTTGGCGTGGGCGGTCTTTTCCACATCACGCACGATATGCCGAGGCTGCAGTCTTCCCCCGAAGACTTCAGCCAGACCCTGGCCTTTTACGGACTGGGATCGGGCACCTATCTCGTTCTGCCCATCATGGGGCCGACCACCCTGCGTGACGCCGTGGGTTCCGTTGCGGACTCCTTTGCACATCCCCTTTCATTCGTGACCCCGGACAGCGCCAAATATGCCCTGATCGGACACGACAGGGCCAACACGGCATCGGCCAACCTTCCTACCTACAAGAGCATCAAAGAGGAATCCTTTGATCACTACACGAGCATGAAGGACGTCTACTTCCAGTACAGAATCGGACTGGAGAAGGAATAAAGGCGAGCCGTATGTGACAATGCGGTCACACAGAATGCGTAACCTTGACTTTCCAGGTTCCGGAATATCTTCTAGGGAATGACCAATTGACCTATAATCCTAAGAAGAAACCGGAGGAAACATGTCCGACAAGAAAAAAATCATCGAAGTTGAAGAAACCCGCTTGGCTTATATGGCCGGAATGCTACTCAAAGAAGTCGCGGCAGGCTTGTCCAAGCGCCAGTTCGAATTCAAGACCGAGGACGGCCCCGTGACGGTGACCGTACCCAAAGAAGTTGAACTCGAATACAGCGTGGAACAAAAAGAAAAGGACGGCGGAACCAAGACCAAGTTGGAGATCGAGATTTCCTGGAAATCCTGAACTGCCCCGGCATCCGAAAACGTGACACTAGCTCTGAAAACCCTCTTCGCACTCCGCGGCGGGGGTTTTTGCGTTATGGCCGGTGTCAAGAATCAGGCCCGAAAGGCCCCTGGATCACACAATTCAAGAAAATAATACTGAACGGCGCGGGCAGGCAGGCCGGTGGTCAAGATATTGATCGCCGGGGTATTTGCCGCATTTTTCACAGATCAACATATTGAAATAAAATATTTTATAACGGCAGATTCGGATGTGGCCGATCAGAATTTCCATAATTTTTTCGAAATAATTGCCGAAATACGGCGCGTCTAAAATCACTCTCGAAGCACTTCCACCTCCCGCACCACCGACACCACATCCCCCTCCGCAGCCCTGGTCAGGCGGAATTCTCCTCGGTAAAAGCCGGGTTTCCAGCCCGTGCCTCTTTTCTTACCCACGTAGCGCAGGGCCTGGGCCTGGTGGCGTTGCTGGGTTGTGCTGGATTCGGCCAGGATCTGACCGTCCGGGCCGAAGAGCCGCAGGTTCCAGACATCCTCTGACCTAGGCCCGAAGACCAGCACGCCGAAGACCAGGGCGTCCGGATCGCCTGCACGGCCTTCGAGCCAGCCGTGGCGGCGCAGCAAGGCGATGGGATCCTTGGGCGGCACATTGAAGAACCCGGCCTCAAGAAGCCCGCTGGCCCGGTAAGCCAGCACGGGGGATTGAAGCGCGGCCCGACTCCAAAGGACTTCGCGCGGCCCGCTGCAACCATCGGAAACCAGCCCCATGTAAGGGTCCACAGGCTGCCCCTTGTAACGCACGCTTATCTCTAGATGCGGAAACTCCGTGACTCCGGACAACCCGACCATCCCAAGGACTTGTCCGGTCCTGACGTGCTGGCCGGAGCGCACAGCCACCGAACCTCGCTTCAAATGGCTGTACTGGGTTTCAACATCCTTCCCGTGAACCAGGACCACGGCGTTGCCCGCCTCACGACCTTTCACGCTCGCCTTGCCGCGCAGGGAAATCTCCCCTTCCGCCTCGCCGTCCCGCACGGCGCGCACCACTCCGTCGGCAACGGCCAGCACCGCCACTCCCCGCTCCATGTCCGCGTAGGAAATACGGATATCGGTGCCCGTGTGGGTGTCGTAGGAGAGAGGCCCGCAGACATAGTCGGCGTATGCAGGTGAAGGGTCGTGATCGAAATAGTTCTGCGGAGCGCAAAACTCGGCCCCGGTGCAATTCACCGGCAGTTCCATGGAAAAAGCCCCGGCTGAAGCCGGCAGGAAAAAGAGCCCCGCCAGCGCGAGCAAGATGCTCATGAACATTATGACCGGATGTGTTACAAGCAGTACTGATAATTTGAAATCATTTCGATTCAAGTCCTGGCAACGAACAGCCACCCGGCTTTGCGAATCACGCATCATTGTCTCCTGCTCTCATTTATCCCGACCACCGTATCTACCATCAAGAACACACAACCACTGCCAGTGTATCGCAGTCCGGCTATGCCGGTCTCCAATTTAATCACCGAATGATACTGCCTTGCCACATTGAGCTCAACATTCACTTTCTCCAGCGCTGAATCAGGAGTAGATACAAAAGTCCCATCTTGCCTGCTGATTTCGCCGCATCATTGTAGGATATTTCTCCCCTGTTCTGCTCCTCGCTCGCTTTTTGCGCCGAACTCAAGGATCGATGCAAATTTTCAACGGGAACAAGAGTTTCACAGCTGCACTGATCCCATTTCACATGACACATATTTCCATCAATTTCAGTGATGTATCCCGACTCAATGGTTGTCGCGCTCCCACATATCACAACGACATGCACTCTATTCCCATTACTCCATGACAATGCAGCAGAGGAAGTGACTGCTACATTCAAAAAAAGCAATACGCATATCATGACGATGCTTACTTTTTTGTTGACACTAATTTCATTTTGTTTATTGGCACACACATTCGACCCCCATCTGTACAAAATCAGCAGCAATGACAAATATTAATTCGCTATAGCGATCATTATAAAAATATCTGTATTTTAAAATAAGCAATTTAAATATAAAATGCACAAAATATAAGCACAAATATGTATTAAAATGGAATATAAATACAGAATCAAAATTTGACGAGAACACTGCAAAATCCAGTGAGATCTTTATCAGCAAGGCGCCGTCATGCTCGCTCCCTTGATCCTGAATTCATGGACCGCCAATCGAGTAGCCGGGGCGGTCACCCGCCCCGGCTCTCACACCACCCGGCATGCGTACTACGCACCAAGGCGGTTTCCCGCGGCGAGCCCCAGCTCCTGCCATCTTTCTGTTAAATTGATCAG
>Ga0180007_10002359_pt1 | contig 22687 bp, 21 predicted proteins | sample MM_PC_MetaG_FD_121122 | JGI IMG/M metagenome (GOLD analysis project Ga0180007, IMG submission 121122) | Groundwater microbial communities from the Aspo Hard Rock Laboratory (HRL) deep subsurface site, Sweden - MM_PC_MetaG | ecosystem: Environmental > Aquatic > Deep subsurface > Groundwater... | reverse complement strand
GGGGCCACGGCGGCCGTCAAGCAGGCCCTGTTCGAGTGGCTCCCGTCCCTGCTCACCGGCGATCGGCTGCCAGAGCTCGCCCCCTACAGCGGCATCGCGGCCTACTGGGTCCTGGCGGCCAGGCGCCTTCGTCACCACTGGCTGTCGGAGCCCATGTCCGTGGCCGAGCTCGAGACCCTGGCGAAACTGACCGCGCTGTACAACCTGCAGCACCCGTATCCCTCCGGCACGCCCTGGCGCATCAGCGCGCTGGTGCCGGTCACGGGCGCCTGGTCCCCCCTGGGACTGCAGATGCTGCAGGCGCTGGCTGCGGCACGGGCGGAAATCCCTGCTCTTGAGATCCTGGTGCACAACACCAACTCGTCGCCGGGCACCGCCCTGCAACTGCTGCAGGAGGAGATCCTGCTCAAGGACCGGCCCCTGGCCGTGATCCTGCCGCCCGATCCCGATAGCGCCCGGCTGGTCCTCTCCGCCGGCGCGGACCTCCTGTTCCTCTCCCCGGCCGACGGCACGGATCTGCCCACTTCGGCCTCGGTCTTCTACGCCCAGCCCACCCGCAAGACACGGGTGGAGGTCCTGATCCTGCAGGCCATATCCGAGAAGGCCACCCGGCTGGGCATCCTGGTCCCGGACACGTCGTCGGGCCGCGAGCTGGCCGCCGCCGCCGCCGCCGCGATCACGAAGAACCGTGGCACCGTCGTCTTCAACACGACCTACGATCCGGCCAAACTACCACAGCGGCTGAACCTGCCGAACCTGTCCTCGGCCCAGGGGATCCTCATCCCGGACGCCGCCGAGCGCGTCGCCTCCCTGGCCCGCCGGCTGGCCGTCGCCGGCGCCTTCCCGGCGCCGATCAACGCCCAGGGCAAGGGGTTTTTGCTGCTGGCCACCGCAGAGGCCCTGTCCCCGTCCATCGTCTCCCGGAACGCGCGCTACCTGGAGGGGGGCATCTTCGCTCCGGGCTATTATTCCGGCGCCCCCGACCCGGAGTTCAACACGATGAACGCCTTCTTCACCCGCCTCAAGGCCCCTGTCGTGCTCTCGGTCGCATCGGAGACCTACTGGTGGATCAAGTCCCTCCCGATCCCGGCGGTGCGCAGCGCGGGCTCGCGGACCCTCCTGCGGGAGGCCATCGCCCAGTGGAACCAGGGCCCCGGCCTGGGTCGCGTCTTCGATACGAACGGAAAAAACCAGCGCCGTCCCCGCCTGTACCGGTTCCTGTCCGGGCAGATGACGCGGATCCCCTGACATCATGGCACTGATCCAACTCAAAGGCATCCGTTACAGTTTCGGCGGGCACGCCCTCCTCGACGGCGTCGATCTCCTCATCGACCGCGGCGAACGCGTGGCCATGCTCGGCGTCAACGGCAGCGGCAAGTCCACCCTGCTGAAGATCCTCTCCGGCGAGCTCGTGCCCGACGCCGGGGAGCTCGCCATCGAACCCGGCCTGCGCATCGCGTCGCTGCCCCAGGAGGTGCCGCGGAACATCACAGGCACCATCTTGCAGACCGTGATCCGCATCGTGCAGACCAGCCGCGGCGTCTCCGTGGACGAGCCCCTCACCGACGAGGACGAGCAGGCCGTCCGGGAGACCCTCTCGCGCATGGCGCTTTCCCCCGACGACCCCGTGGACACCCTCTCGGGCGGGGCCCGGCGCCGCGTGTGGCTAGCCGGCGCTTTGGCGGCCCGCCCGGATCTGCTGATCCTGGACGAGCCCACGAACCACCTCGACGTCGAGGCGGTGCTGTGGATGGAGCAGTTCATCCAGCGCGCCATCAAAACGGTGGTGTTCGTCACCCACGACCGCGCCTTCCTGGAGCGCATGGGGACCCGTTTCCTCGATCTCGACCGCGGAAAGATCACCTCGTGGCCGGGCAACTGGGCCCTGTACCAGGAGAAAAAAGCCGCCGCCCTGGCCGTCGAGCGCGTCCAGGTCGACAAGTTCGACCGCCTCCTCGAGCAGGAGGAGACCTGGCTGCGGCGCGGTGTCAAGGCACGGCGCACCCGCAACGAGGGGCGCGTCTTCCGCCTGATCGAGCTGCGCAAGGAGCGCGCGGCCATGCGCTCGCAGATCGGCACGGTCCAACTGCGCATCGAGCAGGCCCGCAAGTCCGGCCGCTTGGTCCTCGAGGCCGTCGGCCTGGGCTTTTCCTTCCCGGGCCGCCCCATCGTGACCGACTTCTCCACCGTCATCGCCCGGGGCGACCGCATCGGCGTCGTGGGCCCCAACGGCTGCGGCAAGACCACCCTGCTGTCGCTGCTGCTGGGCAGGCTCGCGCCTCAGGAGGGTAGCGTCCGCACCGGCGTGAACCTGGAGATCCAGTTCTTCGGCCAGCTGCGCGAGGAGCTCGACCCGGAGCGCACCCTGCGGGACATGGTCGCCGACGGCCGCGAGTTCCTGGACATCGGCGGCGTCCAGCGCCACGTCATCGGCTACCTGCGCGACTTTTTGTTCACCCCCGACCAGATGGACACCCCCGTGGGCGTGCTCTCCGGCGGGGAGCGCAACCGCCTGCTGCTGGCGCGCCTTTTCGCGCGGCCGTCCAACGTCCTGATCATGGACGAGCCCACCAACGACCTGGACATGGACACCCTCGAGCTCCTCGAGGACCTGCTCTCGGAGTATCCGGGCACCGTGCTCATCGTCAGCCACGACCGCCGCTTCCTCGACAACGTGGTCACCTCCTGCTGGCGCTTCGCCGGCGAGGGCCTCGTCGAGGAGTTCGTCGGCGGCTGGTCGGATCTGCCGCCGCTGCCGGTCAGGAACGAGCCCAGGAAGGAGCCCCGGGAGAAACCCCGCGAGAGCGCGCCGCCCCGGGAAAAACCCCGCAAGCGCACCTTCGCCGAAACCCGCGAGCTGGCCGGCATCGAGGAGCGCATCGCCACCCTCGAGGCCGAGAAGGACACGATCATCGCCACCCTGTCGGACCCCGACTTCTACCGCGAACACGCCGCCGACGCCGCCCGCCTGTCCGACCGCATGCACGCCCTGGACGCCGAGATCGAGGCCGCCTACGAGCGCTGGTCGGTCCTCGACGCCCTGCCGGAGAAGTAAGAAGAAGAAGAAAAGACAAGGCAGACCACAGAAAAGACGGAAGGGGAGCGGAAAAAAAGGATGGTGGGGTCAGTAGTCCCAGGTGCAGGTGACGCACTCCGGCGTCCCGCGCTCCCAGCCGGTCAAATTCCCGATGTTGCTGCTGAGATCGATGATCTGATACTGGTCACCGACCTGCCGGTGATAGGATGCGCCGACCTGCTCTTCAATGAGGGTATCGGAGAGAAAGCACATCGAGAAAGCATCTGCATTGACCGGAAAATGGCATTCTTCACTACACTTTGCGTAAATTACACTTCCATGACCCCAGTGGCATTTCTTTTTATTGCACGCTTCTTGATCGGTGATCCGCTCGCAGTCGGACTGGGTCAACTGGTCGTCGCAGGAAACGATGGAAAAGAAAAACAGGGAAATCAGTAAATATCTTATGTGAACCTCTCTTTCATTTATTCAATGTCGATCCTATTACCACTTCTTGAAGACGAAAAAAACCGCCAGGATGATCAGGCCGAAGCCCACCAGGTGGTTCCAGCGCAGGCCCTCCCTGAGGTAGGTCACCGAGAAGACCGAGAAGACGATCAGGGTGATGACCTCCTGCATGGTCTTGAGCTCGGCGGCGCTGAACTGGCCGTGGCCCATGCGGTTGGCAGGCACCTGCAGGCAGTACTCGAAGAACGCGATGCCCCAGGAGGCCAGGATCACCAGCATCAGCGGGGAGCTCTTGTACTTCAGGTGACCGTACCAGGCGAACGTCATGAACACGTTGGAGGCGACGAGCAGGGCGACCGTCCACATGGGGACCTCCGGGAGTTCAGGCGGGCCTTTGGACCCGCGTCGAAAGAGACCCGCCTATCGCGGTGGGTCGGGCCGCGCGTGAGCGCGCCACTGGAGGGAACGAACGTGACCGGATCGTCCCCGCGATTGCGTTCACGGCACCTCGACGCCGAAGTGGTGCAGGAGATCCACCAGGGCCATCAGGGGCAGGCCCACGATGGCCTGGGGATCGGCGCCCACCACCGAGGCGAACAGGGCGATGCCCGCGCGCTCGATCTTGTAGGCGCCGGCGCAGTCCACGGGGTTGTCCCGGGTCACGTAGCGGGCGATGGCCTCGTCGGAGAGGGGCCGCATGGTCATCACGTGGATCTCGAGGCGGCGCTCGGTGCGGACGCCGTCGGTGACCGCCACGGCGGTGAGCAGGCGGTGGGTGCGGCCGGCCATGCGCCGAAGTTGGTCGCGGGCGCCCTCGGGGGTGCCGGGCTTGGTCAGAATCTCCCCGTCGAGCTCGGCGACCTGGTCCGCGGCGATCACCAGCGCGCCGGGACACCGGGCGCTGACGGCCTGCGCCTTCCCGACGCACAGCCGCAGCACGAGCTGCTCGGGGGCCTCGCCGGGCAGCGGACTCTCGTCGATGGCGGGATCCTCGCAGTCGAAGGGGATCCCCAGCCGCTGGAGGGACTCTTTCTTGTAGCGGGACTGACTGGCGAGGATCAGGCGCATGGTGCGATCAGCCGCCGCCCACCACGGCGATGAGCACGCCCGCGGCGATGGCCGAGCCCAGGACGCCGGCCACGTTGGGGCCCATGGCGTGCATGAGCAGGTAGTTGTTCGGATCGGTCTCACGGCCGACCTTCTGGGACACGCGGGCCGCCATGGGCACCGCGGAGACGCCGGCCGAGCCGATCAGCGGGTTGACCTTGCCGCCGGACCACCAGTTCATGAGCTTGGCGAAGAGCAGGCCCGTGGCGGTGCCCACCGAGAAGGCGATGAGGCCCAGCACGACGATCTTGATCGTCTTGACGTTGATGAACGTGTTGGCGTCCATGGTGGCGCCCACGCACAGGCCCAGCAGGATCGTCACGATGTTGATCATCTCGTTGGCCGCGGTCTTGGACAGGCGGTCCACGACGCCGGCCTCCTTGACCAGGTTGCCGAACATGAGCATGCCCACCAGGGGGGCCGCGTCCGGGATCAGGACGATGGTCACCAGGGTGACCATGATCGGGAAGATGATCTTGGCGCGCTTGCTCACCGGGCGCATCTGCTCCATGCGGATCGCGCGTTCCTTCTTGGTGGTCAGCAGCCGCATGATCGGGGGCTGGATGATGGGCACCAGGGCCATGTAACTGTAGGCCGCCACCGCGATGGGGCCCAGCAGGTGGGGGGCCAGCTTGGTGGTGGTGAAGATCGCCGTCGGACCGTCGGCGCCGCCGATGATGCCGATGCTGGCCGCCTCATGCATGGGGAAGCCCAGGGCCACCGCGCCGATGAGGGTGCCGAAGATGCCGAACTGGGCGGCCGCGCCCAGGAAGATCGTCTTGGGGTTGGAGATCAGGGGCCCGAAGTCGGTCATGGCGCCCACGCCCATGAAGATGAGCAGCGGAAACAACCCGGACTTGATGCCCCAGAAGTACACCACGTACACCACGCCCCAGGAGCTCAGGTCCGCGGGGACGAAGGGCTTGGTCAGGTCGGGGTGGGCCATGACGTCGGCGATGGGCACGTTGGCGAGGATGACGCCCATGGCGATCGGGATCAGCAAAAGCGGCTCGAACTGGCGCACGATGGCCAGGTAGAGGAGGATCATGGCGATGCCGAGCATGGCCAGATGACCCACGGTGAGGTTCATGAAGCCCATGGACTGGATGACATTTTCTACACCGGACATGGAAGACCTCCTATTCGAGCACTATCAGGGGCGCATCGGCGTCGACGCCCTGTCCCTCCTTGACCAGAATCTGACTCACCACGCCGGAAAACGGCGCCGTGATCTCGTTCTCCATCTTCATGGCTTCCAGGATCAGGACCGGGGCGTTGGTCTCCACGCGATCCCCGACCTTGACCAGGATCTTGAAGACCGTGCCCTGCAGCGGGCTGGGAAGGGCCCGGGCGCCTGCGGACGGCGCGGCGGCGACCGGAGCCGGGGCAGCAGGGGCGGCGGGCATCGGGAGCACCGCGCCGCCGGTGACCGGGGCCACGTCCACCGTGAAGACCTTGCCGTTGACCTGCACCTGGTACCGTCCGGGGCCGGTCATGGCAGGGGCCGCGGCGGCAGGAGCAGCGGCCGGGGCAGCGGCAGCAGGGGCAGGGGCCGCCGAGGGCATGGGCTCGGCTTCGGCCTTGCCCGACAGCAGTTTGGCCGCCACTTCGGGATACAGCGCCAGGGAGATCACGTCCTCTTCCTTCTTGATCAGGTCCTTGTACTTTTCCTTGATCTCGGGCAGCTCCGGCTTGAGGTGATCGCCCGGGCGGCCGTCGACCATGGGCTCGTCGCCCGTGATCAGTTTGCGGATCTCCGGGGAGATCGGGGCCGGGGTGCGTCCGTACATGCCGCGGACGTATTCCTTGGTCTCCTTGGTGATCATCTTGTAGCGCTCGCCGGCGATGACGTTCATGACCGCCTGGGTGCCGACGATCTGGCTCGTGGGCGTGACCAGCGGCGGATAGCCCATGTCGGTGCGCACGCGGGGCACCTCGAGGAGCACGTCCTCGTAGCGGTCGAGCTTCTTCTGCTTCTCGAGCTGGCTGACCAGGTTCGAGAGCATGCCGCCGGGGATCTGGTAGATCAGCACGTCCACGTCCACGCGCTCGGAGATGGGGGAGACCATCGAGTCGTACTTCTTGCGCACGCCCTTGAAGATGGCCGTCAGGGGCTTGAACGCGGTCGGGTCCATGCCCGTGTCGTACGGGGTCTTGGCGAAGCCGAACACGACGCTCTCGGTGGGCGGCTGGGAGGTGCCCCCCGAGAACGGCGACAGGGCGCAGTCCACGACGTCGGCGCCGGCCTCGGCCGCGGCGAAGTAGGTCATCTGGGCCAGGCCCGAGGTGCAGTGCGTGTGCACCTGCACGGGGAGCGCGACTTCCTTCTTCAGGCGCGACACCAGGCTGGTGCAGGCGGCCGGATCGAGGAGGCCGGCCATGTCCTTGATGCAAATCGAGTGGCAGCCCAGGCCCTTGAGCTCCTTGGCGAAGGTCACGAACAGATCCTCGGTGTGCACCGGCGACAGGGTGTAGGAGATGGTGCCCTGCACGTGCTTGCCCGTCTTCACGGCGGCGCGGATGGCCTGCTCCATGTTGCGGACGTCGTTGAGCGCGTCGAAGATGCGGAAGATGTCGATGCCGTTCTTGGCGGCGAGCTCGACGAAGCGGTCCACCACGTCATCGGCGTAGTGACGGTAGCCCACGAGGTTCTGACCCCGCAGGAGCATCTGCAGCTTGGTCTTCTTCACGGCCTTGCGGATGGTCCGCAGCCGTTCCCAGGGATCCTCGGCCAGGAAGCGCATGCAGGAATCGAAGGTCGCGCCGCCCCACACCTCGAGGGAGTGATATCCCATGGAATCCAGCAACTCGAGGGCCGGAATCATGTCTTCGATGCGCAGGCGCGTGGCGATCAGGGACTGATGGGCGTCGCGCAGGATGGTCTCTGTAATTTTCACCATGGTTTAGGACTCCTTTTTTACCGGGGAAATCCGGGTTTGAAACGTTTCGGGGGCGCGGCCCGTGTGGTGGGCGATGGCCGCATGGATGGCCGCCTCCTCTTCGGGCGTCACGGAGGCAGGACCACCGGCGACCGGCGTGGCTGCCAGTAAGCCGGCCGGGGCGGCGGCGACCGATGCTTTGGGCTCAAAGAGGCCCAGGATCACGATGCTGCCGTAGATCAGCGCCAGCACGAGAAATACGATGGTCATTCCCAAGGCTGTGATAGTCAATGCCTGTGTCACCGTGCAACCTCCTTAACCGGGTACCGGTTCATGAAAACAGTCTCCCGCCGCAACGCGCACGATGCGATCGGCGGTCTTCACCAACAGGGAAAAATCCGGCGCGAACTCGACGGCGGTCCCGGTGACGTGATCTCCACCGGGAAGATCCACCGACACTTCCCGTCCCAGCGTGGCGCTGTGCCCGACGAGAAACGCGCGGATCCGCGGCTCCATCGAGGCGTGTACGGAAGCGCTCTGCCCCACGATCACAGCCAGCTCCCTGGCCAGCGACTCCAGGTCCACGGACCCGACGTCGACCCATTCGTGGAGCGCCGTGGGCAGAAACGCGCGCCGACCGGGCAGCGTGGGTGCGTGGAACACGTTGAGCCCGATGCCGGCCACCACCACCAGACTGCCCTGCGGGGAGCGCACCAGCTCCATGAGCAGCCCGCCGAGCTTGCGGTCCCCGACGAGCCAGTCATTGGGCCACTTGATCCGCGCGTCCACCGCGAAGCGCTCGTTGAGCCACCGGGCCACGTCGCAGGCGATGCAGGGGCCGATCAGCCCAAGCAGCGCGGCGTCCGGGACCGGCAGCGCAACCGAGAGGTACAGCCCCCCCGGAGGGGACTGCCACACGTTGTCCCCGCGCCCGCGCCCGGCGGTCTGCTCCCGCGCGGCGACGGCGCCCGGAATGAACTGATCCTTCTGCACGAAAGCCTTGAGAATCGCGCTGGTGGAATCGGCGACGGGCAGAAACTGATAGGGGTGATTCCATTCATGCATGGGGGCAGCCGGATCTTCGCGGCGGCAACGGTGAACCTCGAAGGAAGCCCGCCTCTCCCGCGCGACGCGAACTTAGAACTTTCCGGACAAAATGCAAGGCTTTTCGGAGGGTTGGATCCTACAGATCGTATTTGCGGCGAATCCAGTCCTGGAGCCGGACACACGGGGTTTCGTCGGCCATTGGCAGGGGAAAATCATCGGCATAGAGCACGATGCGATCCGAGGTGCGCTTGACCATCAGCAGGAGCTTGCCCTCCCCGGAGGAGCCCATGACCACCCGCCCGCTGATCTCCATGAACGGCGTGGTGAGCATGGCCGGACGTTCCCGCCCGTCCTGGAGCCGGACCCCCGGAAGGACCGTCAGGGTCCGAATGAAACACTGCTCGGCCTCGAGGGTCTCCGTGGCGAAGGCCGGATCGGCGCCCTCAAAACCGGAGAACAGGATCCGTCCCGAGAACGGCTCCAGCTCCACCGGCATCGGCAGCGGCTTCCACTCCGTCGTACGCTCCCAGAGCGGACGGGCCAGCAGACCCGCGGTGAGCAGAAGCAGCGCGCCGAACAGCCCCAGTTCGAAGCGACGCCAGGCGTTTTTCACCGGAGGCTGGGGGGTCAGCGGCGCCTTGTAGGGCACCGGACCCGAGACCCGAAGCCGCGCCCCGTTCTCCAGCGTGGACTTGACGGGCAGCAGGACCTGATCCGGATCACCGTGCAGCATGTGCAGCATCCAGGTGATGTCGAGCTTCCCGAGCCGGGTGCGCGCGCGCTCCCGCGCCAGGGACAGCACCTCCCCGAGGCTCTTTCCCGAGGCCAGATCCTCGTAGAAGCCGGCCGTCATCTCCGCGGCGGAGCGGTCCGGCACGTCCATCAGCGTGGAGATCACCGCCTGGACGCCGGCCTGCGAGAGCGCCCGTGGCCAGGTGGCCGCGGCGCCTGGATCCGTCGCGAGCCCCGGACAGGCGTTGGAGTACACCAGCCGCACGCGGCAGCCGCCGAAGAAGCAGGCGGCCATCTCGGGAACGCCGAAGGTGCCGTTCTTCAACTGCCAGGCCGGCAGCGGACCGTCTTCCCCGGGGACGGACTTCATGTGGCCGACATAGTGGACCACGGAATATTGATTGAAATTCTTGATCAATTCTTCAATCGTAGGATTGACCATGAGCCGCGCGACGTAGGCCTGCTCATGATCCAGGGCCCGGACGAGCTTGCGTGCCTCGGGCAGCGCACCGGGCAGATCGCGGTCCGGATCGGACACCACCACGAGCATCTTCACAGGCCTGGCAGGCTCCCGCAGGAGGGCCGCGGCGCCCTGGCGGTGGACCCGCCCGATCGAGAAACGGCGACACCAGAAGTCCTCGCCGTCGTGCAGCCATTCCCAGGGTATGTGCTGCAACCGGGGCTCGATCTGAAGCGTCAGGAAACCGTCGGCCCGCCTCAGATGCCCTGCGATTTCGGTGGGCAGGATCAGTCCGGACAGGGCGCGTGAGAGCGCCTCGAGCTGGCCATAGCCGCTCTCCAGTCCCAGATCCGAATGCACCATGCGGAAGGTGACGTTGCGGATCTCGCCGCACAGGGTCGCGATGCGATCCCCGGGGTAGGAAACCCTCACCGGCTCGCCGCCCAGGTGGGGCAGGTGATAGGCCAGTTGCTGATCGAGCAGGGAGACGATGAGCTTCATGATGTTGCTGAAAAACGGACCCCGGGCTGGGTCAGCGTGGCGGTTCGGCCGTCGATGCGGGCCACCGCCCCGGAGACGAAGGCGACGTTGGTCGCGCCGTGCCCGGAGGGGAAGCCGGAAAACAGGGGCACCCCGGGCGCGAACTGCCCGCAGGTGGCCAGCAGCAGGTCCATCCTGAACCCCGGACATTCGGTGAACTCGCCGAACACAATCGCGGCCGCCCGCGTCAGATCCGTGGCGTGCAGGATCTGCCAGAGCATGCGATCGATCCGGTACGGGGCCTCGTGCACCTCCTCCAGGAACACGATCCGGCCGGAGAACGAGGGCGCCCATGGCGTACCCGCCGACGAGGCGATCACAGCCAGGTTTCCCCCTGCCAGCGGACCGGCAACGGTCTGTCCCTGGGCATCCCTGTGGGCTGTCAGCGGGACGCCCAGCGGCCCGAGCTCCCCGGTTGAAAGCAGGTGCAGCACACGGTCTGTCTGGTCGGCGGGCAGCAAGGGAAGCTGGGTCACGTTCGGACCCGCCACCGAGGGCACGCCCGCGACCTGCCAGAGAAAATGCAGGGCCGTCACATCGGAGAAGCCGATGATGGGCTTGGGGTGCTCCTTCAGGGTCCCGAGGATGCGGTCCCGATCCAGGCGCAGCGCCCCATGCCCGCCACGCGCAGCGATGAGGAGATCCACCTCGGGATCTCGCAGGGCCTCGCATAAGAGCCGGGTCCGATCCGCATCAGAGCCGGCCAGGAAGGGCCATTGATCAGGTTCGGGGGAAAACAGTTTATGTCCGGGCAGAAAACGCAGTCCGTCGGCCAGGGCTTCGGACGGCACCGGACTGGAGGGAAAGACGATGCCAGGAAGAAGGGTCATCAATCGCCCGCGGTCTCATTTCTTCTTCGTGCGACGGCGGCGCTTCTTCTTGTCTCCGCCTTCCTCGTCACCGGAGGAGGAGCCCTCCTCCTCTACCACGGAAACCTCATCGCCATTGCCGTCGGAGGAACCATCGAGGGCGGCGGTGTCATCGACGGGCATGGTGTCGGAAACGGCGGACAGATCCAGCACCGTGGTGCCCGGATCGATCGGGATGGTCCGATCGGCCTCCTCGGAAACCGGCTCCGGAACGGAGTCGGACGGCTCAGGGGCGGCTTCCGGCGCGGGCTCTTCAGCCACCACCGGCTCCGGCGCGGGCTCAGGCGCGGCCTCTTCGGCAACCACCGGCTCCGGCGCGGGCTCAGGCGCGGGCTCTTCAGCCACCACCAGCTCAGGGGCGGCTTCCGGCGCGGGCGCGGCCTTGGGCGGTTTTGGGGCCCGTTTTTTGGGCGGCTGGGCGTCGGTAGCGGACACCCAGCCCGCGAGCATCGCGAAATCCGCATCGCTGAACTCCACCCAGCGAACGTACATGCAGCCGGATTCGCCCGTGGCACGGCTCTCGCGGACCCGCGTCACCACGGCGTGACCGAGCACCTGACCATCGGGATGGGCGATCCGGACAGATAGTTCGGACGCCACGGGCAGCGGATCGGGGAGATCCAGGATGGCGTTTTCCATGGACAGTTCGGAGAACGAGAGGTCCTGTGCAATCTGCACATCCTGGTACAGAACGGTAGCAACGAGTTCGGAAACGTTGGTCATGCTTGGCCTCCACAGAATGAAAACAAGTCAACTAGCCGGGCTGGGCCGTACCGCAGTGCGGACAGAAGCGGGCACCCATGGCCAGCTCCTGCGCACACTTGACGCACTTGGGCGGCGCCGCCTGCTGGGTCGCCCCGCACTGGGGACAGAAACGCGAACCCTTGGGAAGCGGAGCCTGGCACTGCACGCAGGGCACCGTGGACGGTTCCTCGACGACGGTGGGCTTCCCGCAGTTGGCGCAGAACTTCACGCCCGGCGTCAGCGGAGCCTGACAGCCGGCACAGAGGGCGGCTGCGACCGGTGCTGCTGCCTGCGGGGGAAGACCTCCACCCGGAGGATAGCCACCCTGCTGCGGGGGATAGCCCTGCTGCGGCGGATAGCCCTGCTGCGGCGGATAACCACCCTGCGGCGGATAGCCCTGCTGCGGCGGATAGCCGCCCTGCGGAGGATAACCACCCTGGGGAGGATAGCCGCCCTGCTGCTGCGCCATGCCCGGAGCCATCATGCCCGGCATCATGTAGCCCATGCCCATGCCCATGCCCATGCCCATGCCAGCGCCCATGCCAGCGCCGGCCATGCCGCCCTCGTTCTGGGCGGCGTCGCGCACGGCGTAGGCCATCTGGTACTGCTGGAACTGGGGCAGGTCCTTCTTGAACAGGCCGAACCCGGAGAACTCGTTGATCTTCGCCTGCACCTCGGGCGGCGGGCTGATGCCGCCGATGCGCAGATCCTCGAGCTCGACGCCGTTCTTCGCGAAATCGGCAGCCACGCGGGCTTTGCAGGCCGAACTGATCTTGGTCAGCAGGGCGGGCAGGTCGATGATGGTCTTCATGACCTCGCCGAGCACGCCGAGCATGGTCTGGACGATGGTGTCCTTGGCCCAGTTGGCGAAATCGCTGGTCTTGTAGATCGAGGAGCTCTTCATGCGCTTGTTGATGAACAACTGCGAGTCCACGATCTTGTAGGTCATCGTACCGAAGGCGCGCAACTGCACGATGCCCATCGTGGCATCGGAGAAGTTCATGGGCTCCTTGGTGCCCCACTTGCAGGAGTCGTCATCGATGAGCCCGCAGTCCACGAAGACGACCTCGGCCTGGAACGGCGTCTTGTCTCCGAAGAGCTTGTTGACGGCCTTGCTCAGCAGGGGCAGGTTGCCGGTGGTCAGCGTGTGCCGGCCCGGTCCGAACGTGTCCAGGGCCTGGCCACCCCGGTAGAAGATGGCCATCTGGCTCTCCCGGACGATCAGTTGCGCGCCGATCTTGATGTCTGCGCGCAGGTCGTCCGGAAGCCGCTTGCCGAGTACCGATCTGGATTGATCCTGAAATTCGAGAAGATCAATTACTGCCATTCTTTCCTCCCAACCCGAGGAGTCCGTCCTCGCGTCGTCTGGGGTTGTCCACTCCGGATCAAAGCATCAAAGCGCACGGTGGCGCAAGCTGAAAACCGGTTTTCCTCAATGCAACAACTTGCGGATCAGGTTCTCGCGCTCGTTGAGGTGACTGTCCATCTGCCGCAGGGCCGTCATCAATTGAAAGAACAACGGCTTGGGATTCTCCGAGCCGAGCACGGAGGTCGCCAGGTTCTGCAACTGGGTATGGACGTTGACGCGCAGCCCCTCGAGGTCCTGGTCGAACTTTTCCACGGCCTGGATCGCCTCGGTCTCCTCGGAGCTGCCCATCAGCGTGCCGGCGAAACCCTGGTTGGCCCACCGCAGCCGGTCGCGGACCTTGGTCAGCAATGCCGTGGTCTGCTCGGCATCGGTGAGCAGGTCCATCTTGCTGATGTCCATGGAGATCTGCATCTTCAACTGCTCGAGTTGATCGTGCGACTCCTTCAGTTTGGACGTCATGTAGTCACGGAAGGCACGGTCGGTGCCGCGGCTCTCTGTTCTTTGTCTATAGCCTTTATATCCTGGAATGATGTAATCTAAAACCGCCATGGAGTACTCCTTTTATTCCTTTTTTTCCTTCGCGTTTTTCGAGAGCAGGATGCCCACCACGACCAGCAGGCCGGCAATCAGCAGCAGAAATGGCCAGCTCTTGCCAAACGGCATGACATCCATCCTGGCCAGAAGCCAGAACAGGAAAAAACTGCCGAGAAAACCCGCGCCCGGCATCCAGCTCGTGGCGTCGGTCAGGAACGCCTGGATCGCGAACGAGAAGAACAGGGCCATCGGAATCGCCGGCCAGACCTGCCCGAATCGCGCGCCGTCAAACGAGACGGTCACGATCAGCAGGACGGCGGCCGTAAAGAGGGTCACCACCCAGGGTAATGCTGTTACGACTACGTTTTTCTGCGCCATGTTGCACTCCTTGCTGCGAAAGACTCAGTCTTCCTTCATCTTGTTGATTTTGAACTCCACGCGCCGGTTCTTCTCCCGAAGGCGCGAGGAAATGTTGGCGAAGCGGGGCTTGGTGTGTCCGTACCCCTTCGAGGTCAGCCGGTCGCCCTTGACGCCCTGCTTGACCAGGTACTCACGCACGGCGTCGGCGCGATCCTGGCTCAACTTCAGGTTGTGATCGGCCTTGCCCTTGTTGTCGGTGTGACCCTGGACCTCGAGCTCGAGGATCTCGGGGTTGTCGATCATCAGCGCGGCCACCTCGTCGAGGATGATCAGGCTTTCGGCGAGCAGCTCGGCGCTGTCGAGCTTGAACTGGATGCGCTCGGTGATGGTGATCTGCCGCTGCTTGCGGTTGATCTGGGCGGTGGACTTGGCCGGCTTCTTCTTCACGATCAACTCGACGGGCGTGACCGTGCACTTGGGCAGGGTGACCGTGGCCGACCGGGTCAGGTGCTCGGGCTCGCTGTAGATGATTTCATACGCGCCGGGGAACACCTTCACCTCGGCCTTGCCCTCGGCCGACAAGGCGACCTCCTGCTTGACTTCCTTCTCGTCCATGGACTTGCCCTCGACCCGGAGCGTCCCTCCGACGGGCTTGCCCTCTTCGTCCTTGACGAACACGTAGATCGAGCATTGCTCGGGCCCCTTGGCCTTGAGCTGCATCGTGACGTCGGTGGCCGCATCGGTGCGCACCACGGTGACCTGGAGATCCTGGTCGTGGTAATCCTTCTTGCCGACCCGGACCGTGTAACTGCCCGGCTTGACCGGCATCGAGGTGAACATGCCCTGCGCGTCGGTGGCCTGGCGCGGCAACTGGGTGCCCACGAAGTCGATGGTGGCACCTTCGACCGGCGCGCCCTTCTCGTCGGTGACCTTCCCGTGGATGGTGCCCATGGGTTCGACCGGCGGCGTGCGATCGACTTCCTTGACAACCTCGCGGATCTCGGCCACGCATGGTCCCTTCGACTCGGCCACGTGATAGGACAGCATGGCGAAGACGTTGTAGACGGGCAGCGGGGGGGCCACGGCGTAGCCGGGATAGTCCAGGGCCAGGTCCACGCCCGCGGAGAGCGCCACCTGCGGCCGGATGTGCCAGCGCACCCCCACCATGAGGTTCTGCGAGAAGGTGTCGTCAGCGGCCACGTTGCCGTTGACGGCCACCCGGTGACGCCAGCCCATCAGCGTGTCGTCGGCACCGTCGGTGTAGAAGCGGAATCCATATTCCACGACGGGAGAGAGCGTCATGCCCTTCACCTTGAAGGGCAGCTCCAGACCCAGGCTGAACTGGACCCGGCTCTGGGAGATGCCCAGGGCGAAGGCCTGGACCATGTAGCCATACAACGGCTCGACCGTCGCATAGTCCGCGGAGCGGGGGCTGTCTCCGAGCACGTTGGAGGAGCCGTCATATACGTAGCCGAGGTTCAGGTGAACGAGAAATGGCAGCGGCGCATTGGGTGCCAGGGTGCGGCCGTCAAGGGAGGCCAGCAAGTGGAAACCCAGCGAGGTGGCGGAGAGGTCGGGACCCACCTCGGCCATGCCTGAGTACAGTCGACCCACCAGCGCGCCGCCCAGGTTCAGGAACGGTGTGATCCGGTGACTGTATTTAGCGCCAAACAAAAAATCACCGAGGGCCATCTGGGTGGAGGGTTCGGAAGTCTCCGAGACATACTGGCGCTCGTTGATGTTGCTCATCGAATAGATCGTCGCGAACGCCTCGATGGCATGGGGGAAAAACATCTGGAAATGCACGCCACCGGCGGTGCGGGAGTTGGTCTCGTTCTGGTTGGCCACCAGAAAATCGGTGTATCGGAAAAATTCCATGTGCATCGCAAGGCCGAAGGTCCAGGGGGTTCCGGGAACGGCCGTGAGGGTCTGGAACAGGCCAGAGCCGGCGGCCAGCGTGGGCAGCGGTGCTGGATCCGGCAGAGGTGCGTTGGTGACAGCCGGCGTTTCGGCGACGACCGGCGTTTCGGCGACGACCGGCGTTTCGGCGACAGTTGGCTCCTCGGCCGAGACGACCGTGGAAACCAGCAGAACGGCTAACAGGCTCGCATGCATGAGAATATTTTTAAGCATTGAACTCCTCCAGTCGACAAAACCCATCCGCAAAAGTGTATCCACCCGTTTTGGCTTTGTGGTTTTATCATGAATTGGGCACGGAGGAAATGATCATTATCATGGGTCTGTCCGAACTCATTTTTTCGCATTGCCTCGAAAAAGACGTAGACTGCTCGGGCCATGTCCGCAGGAACCGCACGCCCCGCCGAGTATTCCCCCGAGACGCCCATCCTGGAGATCGTCGCCGGATCGGTACGCTTTCCTGGCGCCCCGGGCCTGGCGCTGCAGGACGTGTCCATCAGCATGCAACGCTCCCGGAAGTGGGCTGTGGTGGGGGAGTCCGGAAGCGGAAAATCAACCCTCATGCGGGCCCTCCTGGGCCTCCTGCCGTTGCAGGCGGGTTCCGTGCGCTGGTTCGGACGGGATCTCGCCGGCATCCCGGCCACGGAGCTTCGAAGCCTGCGATCCCGGGTGCAGCCGGTGTTCCAGGACCCCATCGCCTCCTTCGACCCACGGTTCAACAACCGTCGGATCCTTGAGGAACCCCTGATTATTCATGGCTGGAAAGATGAAAAGAAACGCCTGGAGCGCTGCGCCGAAGTGCTCGAGCAGGTGGGGCTGGACGCGGGAGCCCTGGACGCCCACCCGCGAAAGATGTCCGGCGGCCAGCGTCAGCGCCTGGCGATCGCGCGGGCCATGATGCTCTCTCCGGAGGTGCTCATCGCCGACGAGCCCACCGCTGCGCTGGATCTCTCGGTGCAGGGTCAGATCCTGTCGCTGCTCCTGGACCTGCACGAGCGGACGGGACTGACGCTCGTGTTCATCTCCCACGATCTGCCCCTGGTCTCCCAGTTGTGCGACCAGGTGGCCGTGCTCTATGCCGGACGTCTCGTGGAGTGCGGACCCGCGTCCGAGGTGTTCTTCCGGCCCCTCCACCCGTACACGCGGGATCTCCTCGACGCCTCCGGGGGGCCGCTGCCGGATGCAAGCTCGGCCTCCCTGCCCGGACCCTCGCCCTCGGGTTGTCCCTACGCCAGCCGCTGCACCCGCCGCGAGGATGCCTGCGGCAACTGGAGCCCGGTGCTGCACGATGCCGGACCAGTCCGGGTCGCCTGCCGCCGCGTACCCCTTGATTTCTCGCCGGACCTGTGACAAGAACGCCTTCATGTCCCACTCCGGAGGTGAAATCATGGCCACGTCGGTACCCCCGCACCCTTCGCAATTAATCGAGGAGATCTCCGAACTGCGCACGCGCCACAAGGCCGTGATCCTGGCCCACAACTACGAACTGGCCGAGGTGCAGGACATCGCCGACTTCACCGGGGACTCGCTGGAGTTGTCCCGGCGCGCGGCCGTCGTCGAGGCTGAGGTCATCGTGTTCTGCGGCGTGCACTTCATGGCTGAGACCGCGGCGATCCTGGCCCCCGGACGCACCGTGCTGCTGCCCGTGGCCGAGGCCGGATGTCCCATGGCCGACATGATCACGCCCGAGGAACTGCTGGCCTTCCAGGCGGACCATCCTGGCGCGGTCACCGTGACCTACGTCAACTCCACGGCGGAGATCAAAGCCCTGTCGGACCTGTGCTGCACCAGCGCCAATGCCCGCGCCGTGGTCGAGTCCATCCCTGTGGATCGCACGATCCTGTTCGTCCCGGATCGCCATCTCGGCGAGTGGGTCACCCGCGGCATGGACCGCCAGGTGGTCTTCTGGCCCGGCTTCTGTCCGGTCCATCAGCGCATCCTGCCCGAGGACATCGCCCGAAAGCGCGGGCAGTTTCCGGACGCCCTGGTGATGGTGCATCCCGAGTGCGACCTGGCCGTCTGCGAGAGCGCCGACTTCGTGGAGAGCACCGGCGGCATGCTGCGCCGGATCGCCGATCTGCCCCACGGGACGAAACTGATCCTGGGAACCGAGGTGGGCATGATCAACCGCCTGCAGACGGCCCGGCCCGATCTCGTGATGATCCCGGCCGGACCCGATCTGGTCTGCGCCAACATGAAGATGACCCGCCTGGTGCATGTGCGCGACGCCCTGCTGCACCTTCGGCATCGGATCACCGTGAACCCTGCCATCGCCGACCGGGCCCGCGGCGCCATCGAACGGATGCTGGCCATTCCATGACCCCCTTTGACGCCGAAGACAGGACCGAACCGGTGCGTCAACTGTCGCCGCAGGAACTCGTCGCGGGCGAAATCAGCCTTCGTTCATGGCCGGTGCGGCTGGGTCCACTGGCGTTGGATCGGATCCGGGATCTCGAGGAGGAGCGGATCCGGCTCGACGAGGAATGGACCCGGCTCGACTTTGCCCGTGAGCAGGCCAGGTCCGAGGGGTTCCGACAGGGACAGGAAGAGGCCAATTCATTGAATCTAAAGCGCTTTTCCGACCAGCTCCGCCGCCACGACGACGCCCTGGCATCCCTGAAGGGACAACTCATGTCCCGGGTCCCGCAACTGGCCGCCAAGCTGGCCGCACGGGCGCTGGGCCGTGAGCTGGCCGCAACACAGGAAGCCCTCACAGTCTGGGTGTCGCGCATGCTCGCGAACCTGATGCCGGCCGAGGACGTCACCCTGTTCCACCATCCGGACGACGCCGGCCGCTTCGGCGGCCTCCTGCACAGGATCGCTCCGTCCTATCAGCATGTGCGTTTTCAACTGCGCGAGGATGAACGGGTCGCACCCGGAGAGGTGATCCTGGAGACGCCCGGCCTGCGCATCGATGCCCGGAGTTCATCCCTGGCCGCGGCCTGGGAGCGGGAACTCGAACAGGTGCTGCATGAGTCCGACCCTGGATGACTTCTTCGAACGTGCAACGGCTCGCGCGGAGATGACCGACGGGCCGGCCGCCCTCGGCCGGGTGTGCGGCGTCGACGGCTGCCTGGTCCGAATCCGTCTCTCCGATCCACGCATGGGGGAGTGGGTTGAGCTCGTCTCCTCTGACGGAACCCAGTTGCTGCCGGCGGAGGTCACCGGCTTCGACGGGGATGATGTCTGGTGCAGTCCGGCAGGACCGCTGACCGGCATCGGTCCCGGATGGAGCGTGCGCCCGGGCATGGCGTCGGGCGTGATCGTGTCCGACCGGCTGCGCGGCCGCATTCTCGACGGCCTGGGCAGGCCCATGGACTCAGGCGAACCGATCCGGGGCGAGCGGCTCCCTTATGATGCGACGGCTCCCTCTCCTCTGGAACGTCCGCTCGCGGACCAACCGTTCGTGACCGGCGTGCGCGCGATCGACGGGCTGTGCACCCTTGCCCGTGGGCAGCGCGTCGGCCTCTTTGCCGGCTCCGGCGTCGGGAAGAGCCACCTGATGGGCCAGTTGGCCCGCCAGGCCGAAGCCGACGTCACCGTGGTGTGCCTGGTGGGGGAGCGCGGCCGCGAGGTGGTGGAGTTCTTGCACGACAACCTGCCCTCGGCCGATCGCGCCAACTGTGTCATGGTGGTGGCCACCTCGGACCAACCAGCTTTGGTGCGTGCGCTTGCTCCGCTGTGTGCCACGACCATCGCCGAGTGGTTCCGCGACCGTGGACACAACGTGCTGCTGCTCGTGGACTCGCTCACGCGGATGGCCCGCGCCCTGCGCGAGATCCACCTGCAGATGGGGCAATCTCCGGCCCGTCGCGGCTATCCGCCGTCGGTCTTCGCGGGACTCCCGCGCCTGCTCGAGCGCGCCGGGACCGGGACCTGCGGCTCCATCACCGGGGTGTACACGGTGCTCGTGGAAGGCGATGATCTCGATGAGCCGGTTGCCGACGAAGTGCGGGGGCTACTCGATGGTCATCTGGTGCTTACGCGTGAACTCGCCGAGCTTGGCCACTATCCGGCCCTCGACGTCCCCCGCAGCATCTCCCGCATGTCCGGCCGCGTCACAGACCAGGCCCAACAGGAGCTGGCCCGCCGTGTCCGGGCCTGGCTGGCCTCCCGCAGCTCTGCCCGTGACCTCCTGCGCATCGGCGCGGTGACCCCCGGGGCCGATCCCCTGCTCGATGAGGCCGTCGCACGTTCCCTCCGGCTTGACGATTTCTGCCGTCAAGGACCAGCCCCCACCGGCTACCCGGAAACCTGGCGCCACCTGGAAGAACTGGTCAGGAATCCCTGACGGCGCCCTTTTCTTTTTTTCCCTGTGATAGTAGTACTGCCCGACATGAGGCTCCCATTTTTCGCGCTCCTGCTTATTCCCTTCACCCTGTTCGCCTGCGAGCCGGCCACTCTCTCCTCCATGGAGCCCCTGCGCCAGGGTACCGGCTTCGACCTGGGTCCCTGGGTGACGCTAGTCTCTGCGGATCCTTTCCGCATCTGCATCTCCTGGCTCTCGGCCAACCGTGAGGCCGCCGCGCTGGTGTTCTCCATCGACTCCACCAACCTCTCACGAAGCACCGACGCCGATGACGACGGAACCCTGCACAGCGTCTGCCTTGCGCTGACGCCCGGATCCACGCTGTTCTACCGGCCGGAATCAACTCGTCATCCATACGCCGAAGATCTGTTCTCGGTGCACGCGCCCGAGCCTGCCTGGCCACTGAACATCGTCGTCCTGGGCGACATCCAGCCTGTGGATGGCAGCACCATGGCCTCCGCCGCGCTGATGCTCGAGCGGGTTCATGAGGAGAATCCCGACTGGGTGATCCATTGCGGCGACTCGCTCCAGAACGGCAGCGAACTCGCCTCCTGGGAGCGTCTGCTGACGGTCCTTCCACGTCTGGCCGCGGGGACGCCGCTGGCGCTGGTCCCGGGCAACCACGACGTGCGCTATGACGACGGCGCATCATGGGCCGCCGGCTTCCCGCAGGAATTCGAGCCCGGACTGGACCGTCGGCACCGGGTGCTGAGGGCCATGGACGCCCGCCTGTTCCTGATCGACGCCTTCTACGGCCCCATGTCAGAGCGGGACTTCGCCTGGCTGGAAAAGGAGCTGGCTGACGCGCAGAAGGCGGGCCTCTGGCGCTTCGTGTTCTTCCACGGATCGATCCTTTCGTCGGGCATGGAGAACACGGATACCGAGCTGCAACGCCAACTGATTCCCCTGTTCGACCGTACCCGCGTGCACGCCGTCTTCTACGGGCACGATCACATGTTCGAGCATTACGAGGTCGCCTACGGGCCGTGGGTCTTCGATGCAGATCACGAGCCGTCCGGGAGGCCGATCCACTACTTTCTGACCGGCGGGGGCGGCGCGCGCCTGGAGCACGAATACGGTCTTCTTGAGCGTCCCACAGCTTATTCCGAACAGAACCTGCACAACGTCGACACCGGAGAGGACCGTGTCTTCACCTTTGAGCGGCGTCCATGGGACGGTGCTCGGATCAACGAACTGGCGGACCCGGCCTGGTCACGCGACGGAGGCGCCTACTATCACGATTGCACCCAGGCGTGCTATCAGGATGACGCAGCCTTCTGGGGCCATCGATACGGTGAAAACGTCCTGCACTATCTGACCCTGGAAATTGGCCAGTCCGAAGCCGTCATCACGGCCCGGTATCCGGACGGCTCGGTGATGGCGGGGCCCGACGGGATGAATCCGCAGACCTGGAGAATTTTTCGATAGCGGGCCTCTTCCTACGCGAAACCACACAGTGTTTACGGTGCCGGACCGGCACCTTGGAACTCCGGACAGGTCCACTTTATACGACTTTGGTGGGATTCCCTGCGATCTTGATCAGCGTCTCGATTTCCTTCTGGCGTTTGCCGTACCGGTCCCGCACGATCTCGTCGAGGATGTCCGTCACCGACCGATCCTCAACGATGGCGAGCAGTTTCAGCCGCTTGTGCGTGTCATAGGTGACCTTCACTGCCACCTTCTCGTGTTCGGTGTCCCGTGTCTTCGGGCCGTCCTTGGTCGAGCGGTTCCTATCCTTGTCCATTTTTCACTCCTGATGACTGCATGCGGGGTCGGCCCCGCGCGTTGGGAGCACTCAGTCCCAGCCGTTCCATGTAAAGGGACATGCGCCGGCGTGAGAGTCCCAGCCGGGTCGCGGCCCGGGTCACGTTCCCGTTCTCCCTGGCGATGGCGTAGGAGATCAACTCACGAGCCACGGTGTCGAGATGTTCGTCAAGCGAGAAGGCATTCTCCAAGGACGGCATTGCGACGGTCCGTTCGCCGACCTCGGTGCCCGGACCCGGATTCGTGAAATTGCGCAGGTATGCCTGCAGATCCGGGACCTCCAGGATCATCCGTTCCTGTGCGACGGTGATGGCGTACTCCACGGCGTTCTCCAGCTCGCGCACGTTCCCGGGCCAGGACTGATCCACCACCATCTGCAGGAACTCGGGGCTGACCTCCTTGACCGGTTGGTTCTCCTTGAGACAGATCTTCCGAACGACCAACTGGACCAACTGGGGGATGTCCGCCTTGCGCTGGGTCAGCGGCGGCACGGTGACAGGGAAGACACTCAGGCGGTAGAAAAGGTCCTCCCTGAAGCGGCCCGCGCGCACCAGCGCCTGAAGATCCCGGAT
>Ga0180007_10002358_pt1 | contig 22688 bp, 34 predicted proteins | sample MM_PC_MetaG_FD_121122 | JGI IMG/M metagenome (GOLD analysis project Ga0180007, IMG submission 121122) | Groundwater microbial communities from the Aspo Hard Rock Laboratory (HRL) deep subsurface site, Sweden - MM_PC_MetaG | ecosystem: Environmental > Aquatic > Deep subsurface > Groundwater... | reverse complement strand
GCTTTTCCTCAACCTTTGCCTTCTCCGCCTTCTTCTCGGCCTTTGCCTTGGATTTGACAGATTTAGGTTTTTCCTTCGCTTCCGCCCTGACTTTCTCCTTCCTGACCTTCTTCGGCTTCTCCTTCTTCTCCCTGGGCCTTCTCTCCGTCACCTCGACTCCGAGCTTCCTGAATGCAGCCACAATCTCGCCGTGCGCCGCGTCCTCCTTGATATCGAGCTTGTCCTTGAGCGGCTCCAGGTGCAGGATGTTGCATCTCTTCCTCCTGGTCTGGCCGTCTATCAAGACGAAGGTTTCATCTAGGATCTTTATTATCACGCACTTCTGGTTAGAATCCCTTCCTGCTATCTTCAAGCATACCTGTCCGATTTCCATCTTGGTCCCTCCGATCTCCCAACCTTAGCACCGTCGCCGTGATGCCAGGAGATTACGCTCTTGCCTTCTCCACCAGCTTCCTTCTTGAGCACTTGCTGCAGAGCATGCCGCCATAGGCCCTTTCCGGCCTCTTCTTGGTCTTGCCGAGCTTCCTTGCTTTCTTCATCTCGAGCCTGGGTATGCCTTTCAGCGCAGTTCTACAGCTAGCACAATGAGCTACCTTGGGCTTGCGTTCCTTGTAGTGCAATAATGCCCTTCCGCCTGGTGCTTTCTTCTTCAATTTCCTGAACCTTGAGGTCCGGTGTCTGGGTGCTGGCATGATGCTTGGGAGCAAGGGTCTATTTATAAAGCTTTTGGCAGAACACAAGGAATTCCAGAACAAAAAAGGAGAGATATTATCCGCTAGTAGACCTTCATGAACTTCCTCAGCAGCAGGCCGAATATGAGCGAGAATATGATGTATGTGCCCAGCCAGCCGGGTTTCCAACCGAATATGCTGAGGCTGCCGAAAGGCTTTACCTTCTCATAATCTATCCTCAGTTCCTTGAACATTGTGCTGTCCGCCCGTTCTGACACAGACTTATACTTGTCCCCGTTGGTTATTGATACCTCTTTGGTGACCGTATCGTCCTGGTATGTGTAGTCGATGAAGTAGTCTCCGAGCTCGCCCTTTAGCTCCCATGTCACCATGCTGTCCTCGATGGGCTTGATGGGGACGTTGTCTAGCAGTATCAGCCCGTCCGGAAGCGTGATGGTGACATCTCCTGTAAGGCCCTTATTCATCACTACTGTGGTGCTGAAGACCTCACCCGGCCGTGCAGGCACGAATGCCATGTTCGCGTTAAGCCAGCCGAAAATGATTATGATCGGGATGAATGTGATGAGCATGGGCTTGAATGACATGCGCATGTACTCCGCATTCTTGCCCATGGCCTTCTTCTGGACCTCCATCATCTTCTTCGGGTTGTCCTTCAGCGCCTTCATCTCCTTCTGGTAGGCCTTGCCCTCTTCCTTGATCTCCTTCATCTTCTTCTGGTCTGTCATCCAGCGGTTTATGAGGGTGATTATCAGGGACATGAAGAAGGCGACCAGGATTATAGCCACCAAGGGCTGCAGCCTGAGCAGCGGGTCGAATATAGGGTTAAGTAATGATTCTAGCATGTGATGAATCGTAAGAGGGTCATATATAAATCTTGTGGGCGAGAGCCACCGTAGAAAACCTATCCACTCAGAGTATTCACCGCCGTCCTTCGGACTCATTTTTTCCCGCCTCGCACGCAAAGACGGAGTCTTGCGCACAACAAAATCAAAGATTTTGTGTGCAAAAAATCTCCGATTTTTTCGCACAAGTGAGCGTAGCTCACTTTGTGTAGTCAAGGCGGAAAAAAGTGACCCAAACCCTGGTTTTGGGGCGGCGAAAAACGAGCAATTCTACGCGGCCGGGTGAGAAGGCTCTGTGGAAAATCTGTAAGGGAGAGAATGGACATGGTTTTCAACAGGGCCTGGAAATATAAAAGAACAGGCTCATGTCTCCATGAACTTCCGCATCATGGGGTGCATGTCCATCATGTGCTGCCTGGATATCTCCTCGTACAGCCTGTAGATTATCATAACCGTCAGCAGTATGCCCGTGCCCCTTTCCAATGAGCCTGACAGGTCTGCTAACCCCGCTAGGAGCCCTACTGCTATCGCACCCATCACTGTCAACGGCTTTATGTACCTGTCCAGCAACCGTTCCAGCACCCTCTGGTCTTTCCTGAAGCCGGGTATCTGAAGGCCTGATGCCATTATGTTCTTGGCCTGGCTTTTTGAGTCCATGCCAGCTGTCTGCATCCAGAACCATGAGAATATTACGCATCCGATTATCATGAAGAGCAGGTATGCTGACGCATGCGCTATGTCGCTGCCAGTAAGGCTCCCTGTTATGACCTGGCGCACGATGTCTGGTGACTGTATCCAGGCTATGAACCCCGTGGCCACGCCTGACTGCGAGTAGGTCCCCAAGAGGGGGTATCCCCAATTCTGCAGCAGCCTCGCCCAGAGCTGCATGTTGGCCATCAGTGCAGCTACCAGTATGACCGGTATGTTTGATGTATAGATGAACGAGAGTGGCCACCTCATGCCGTATCCTCTCACGCGGCCGAAGCTCAGTGGGATCTCCACCTTCATGGCCTGCGTGTACACCGCCAATGCGAACACGACGACTGTCGACGCTAACGCCGCGATCTTGAGCGTGGCGTTTATGGCGTCCCCGGCTGCCAGGAACTGGAACAGCGAGGGGATGGCTCCGGTTGCGAACTCGGGGTTCGCCGGTGAGGGCAGCCATGACAGCGCCCTGATGAACATGCTCTTCGACACCCCCGCTGCGATGAACATGGATATGCCTGACCCGAATCCCCATTTGCTCACCACCTCATCCATGAAGAGTATGAGCAGTCCGCCTATGGCGAGCTGTATTATCATCATCAGTTCGAGCTGTGCGAAAAGTGCTGTGCCGGCCAATGAAGTGCTCGGAGCGAGGCCTCCCATCAGGACATATATCGCTGATTCGAGTATTATGAAGGCTATGGCCAGCATCTTCTGCAGGCCCTGGAAGCGTTTCTTGTCCTCATGCTTGGTCAGGTCCATCTTCAGTATGCCTGAGCCGATGAGCAGCTGCAGCACGATGGATGCTGTCACGATGGGGCCTATGCCGAGGGAGATTATGCTTCCGAACTCCGCACCGAGGATGATCGACAGGTAGTCGAACTGCGCCAGTGCGTTCTCGCCTAGGCCGAAAAGGGGCACGAGCCCCAGTATGAAGAATGATACGAGTATGATTAATGTCCATTTCAGCTTCTCCTTGAAGGAGAGCCTCTTCTGTGTGGGTCCTGCAACCTCAGGAAGGTTGTTGAGGACCGTGTTCCATAGGGACATGCACTTTTCCTCCTGCTTCCTTTATCTTCTCTATCGCTCTCTTCGACGCGGCTTTTGCCTTTATGTCCCATTTCTTTGTGGGCTTGCCCTTGCTGAGGAGCTTCATCCTGCCCAGGTCTACTTGACTGTCCTTATAGTCGAGCTCGAGCTGCGCGATGTTGATGCATCTTATCTTCTTCGAGAGGGATTTCTTCTTCGAGAGGGATTTGAAGCCGTGCTTTCCGCCATACCTATTGTTCCATACCGAGGGCTTCTTCGAGTCAGCCCTCTTGCCTGAGCCTGCCATTCCCTTTCCGCCGCGGTTGCCAGCACCCCTGTGCTTCTTCATCGCACCCCACCCATGGGTCGTTGATCCCCGTTGCCTTGAAGATTTCTTCCTGTTCATCCGAGCATCCTCTTCAGCAGGTCGTTTATCTTCTCTCCGCGGTAGCCCAGCGCCCCGCCGAGCTTGTACGGCTTCTTTGTCGGCCTCATCCCTCCTATTGGAGGGTGCAGGAAGATGACATCAGAGTCCTTGAACTTGGCTTCCATCTCTTTGTCGAGCTCGCCCCAGGTCACTTGGTCCTTGACCGACTTGACCATGCCCTTGTTCACAGGATTGTCCTCCAGGATGCGGCAGCTGAACTTCTTCTTGATTCTGAGCATGTCCATGGTCTTCTTGGTGTCCTGCCTATGCCCGTGCTTTCCTGCGATCCGTATGACTGCTATCTTTGTCATGCCTTCCCCTCCACTATGTGGAGCTTGGCCTTCTTCTCTTCCGACAGTTTGGTCTTGATGAGCTGTTTCAAAGCCTTCTCACATGCCATTATGAAGTTGGTCTTGGTCTTGGTCTGGCCTTTTGTCTGTGTCCAGATGTCCTTTATGCCTGCCAGGCTTAATATCTTTGCGATCTCCGGCTCTGCGATCAGGCCTGTGCCTTTCGAAGCGGGTATCAGCTTGAGCTTGACTGAGCCGGCCTTGCCTTCCACCATGAACGGTATCGATATCGGCTCGTGTGTCTCAGCTTCCCATGAGCCTGAGCCGCGCCTTATCTTGAATATGTTGAGCTTCGCGTTCCTCAAAGCTTTCTCACGTGCGGGTACAGTCTCCTTGCTCTTGCCATAACCTAAGCCCACTATGCCGTCCTTGTTCCCGATGACGGCGAAGGCCGCGAACTTGGGCTTGTTGCCTTCCTTGGTCTTCTTCTGCGTCTGCCTGAAGACCCTTCTCTTGCCGCCGCCGAACTTGCCTTTTGATTGTCCTATGAGGAGCAGGTCTGACTCGAGGTTGGGCATGAGCATCTCCACAATTTCCGGTTCAAGGATCTTCAAGCCGTTGTCGAGTATCTGCTCGATGTCGGTTATCTTCTCTTCCTTGACCAGTTTTCCGAGGGCTGTCTTCGGCTTCCATGAGGCCGGGTCGAACTCCGGTTCCTCCCTCCTTTCGGTCCTCGGACCCCTCCTCGGACCCTTATTTGGACCACCCCTAAGACCACCTCTAGGACCACCTCTAGGACCACCTCTAGGACCACCTCTAGGACCACCCCTAGGACCACCCCTAAGACCACTTCTAGGACTGCCTCTGGGATCGGTCTTTGAATCTACCTTTGGATATGCCTTCTCCGCTTTCACTTCAGGTTTTGCCTGAGCATCATCCTTTACCATCTGCACCCTCCATGATCTTCTTCTTGATCGTGTTGAACTCCTCGGGCAACTTGCCTAGGTCCTGTTCCTTGAGCTTGGCGAACTGGTTGCCTTTTGCCTGCGGGGCGTAGCTTGATATATGCTTGCCCTGTAACCTGTCCTCCTTGAGCTCTATGCTGCACGGCACCTCGATGCCTGCGTCTATCACTCCCTTTATGACCGCGTATTGCCTGTTCCCCCTGCTGTTGACGTCCGGAACGAGCTTCTTGTGCTTGACGCGCTTCCCGAGCAGCAGTCCGGTCAGGTATGCCGCAGGCATGTTGCCTGTGCCATATTTCCATCCGAGCTTCCTGAGCTCGCTGGTGTGCGCCCTCGCGACGACTATGTCACCTTTCTCATCATATTCTATGGCTTGTACCTGCATGTGATGCAGCGACGGCCTGACGACGAGCCTAGGCATGCCTGACTTGAGCAGGGTTATCCTCTTCTTGTAGTCTGTCTTCCCTTTCCGCCTGAATCTTATGGTCTCAGTCTTTGCCATGCTTGCTCAGCCCGTGTTCTTCTAAGTATAGCTTGATGTGCCTCTTGCTCCTGAAGAAGCCGCCCTTTGCCTTTCTGTAAAGCTGCCGGAACATGTTTGGCGTTATCTCTTCCTTGTCCTTGATCTCTTTCAGGAACGAGCGCTGCTTCCTTATCCTGTTCATCCATTCCTGCTTGGCAGGGAACCTGGCATTGGCTTTTCCTTTCCTACTTCCGGGTCCCCGGCGCCGTCCTTTCCTCTTCTGGATCATTAGCTTCCTGGCCCTTCCCCTGGACGTGCCCCTCTTGGGCCTGATGATTATGACTCCTGAGTTGATGTAGCTGCGGACGTCGTTCTTGGTTATGGACTGCTTGAGGTCGTCGACAGACCCTCCTAGCTCGTCGAGCTTCTCCAGGTCTATCTTCACCCTGCTCTCTGAGACCCCGCTCAGTGATGCCGCTAGCTTCTTCTGCAGTTTCATCTTCACATTCCTCTGGCAAGCATCCTGTCCTGCTCCTTCTTCTCCTCTTCCTTCGTGACCTTCTCGTCGAGCTCTGTATCGTCTTTCTTCTCCTTGTCCTCTTTCTCCTTGGCCTTGGCTTCCTTCTCTTTCTTCTTCTTCTCCTTCTCCTTGGCCCGTCTCTCTTTCTGCTGCTGCTTCTCCTGCAGCTTCTGCTCTATCTCGGCCACGTATGTTTCCGGCTTCTTCATGCCCTGTATCCCGATCTTCATCTCTATGGCTTTCTTGACGATGGCCAGTCGTTTCTTCTGGCCCGTCGATGCCTGTATGATTATGATGATTTCCTGGTCCAGGCCCTCGATCTCCTTGACCGTGCTTACCCTGACCAAGGCCTTTCCCTTGTGCGTGCCGATGGTCTTCTTGGGCGATCCATAGCCTACTTTGACCTTTATGCAATACCCTTTCTTGGCGAGCCTGATTTTTGAATGCAGCCCTCGGGGCTTCCTCCATCTCGGGTTGACCCTCGCCTTCTTGTGGCTGTCCTGCGCCCTGAATCGTTTCGTCATTTTCCTGGCCTTTCGATTATGTATATCCCGTCCTGGAAGATGCGCCTGTCGAAGCCTGGCCTTCTCGTGATCTGCTGGATGCTGGCGGCCATCTGGCCTGCAAGCTCCTTGTCAGGGCTCGTTACGACGACAAATTCTCCGTCCACCTTGACTTCTGTGCCTTGCTTCACCTTGACGGTCCTGGGGATCTTCTCCCCGAGGAAGTTCTTGATCATGACCTCTTCCTTCTGCACAGCGACATTCATCGGGAAGTGGCCTGAGCATATCTTCAGCCTGTAGGTCTGCTGTTCCATGACGCCTGAGATCATGTTCCTGACGTGGGCTGAGATCGTCCCGAGGAGCTTCTTCTCCCTCTTCGTCGTCTTCAGGCATGAGAGAATCATCTCTTTTCCTTCGACCTTGGCCTTGACCCCCTGCAGGGATTTCTTGAGCTCTCCCAGCTGGCCCTTGACGGTCAGCATCCCGCTCTCTGCGGTCACGCTGACCCCTTCAGGCAGCTCGATTCTCTCTTCCATGGCCTTCTTGTCCTTCTCCATTTTCAGTAGCAGTAGGCTATCAGCCTGCCTCCGAGCTTCTGCTCCTTGGACTTGAGATGTGTCATCACTCCCTTGGGTGTGGACACGATGAGTATCCCCATATTCTTCGCCGGGAGGTAGCGCTTCTCGAACTTCTCGTACTGTGTGTTCCTGACCGCGAACCTGGGCTTGATGGCTCCGCACTTGTTGACCTTGTTGAGCAGGTTGACAGTGAGATGGTTCCCTTTCCCGTCCTCGCTCTCTGTGGACTCACCTATGTACATGCACTCGTTCATCACGGTGAGCACTGCCTTGATGAGCTTGGAGAACGGCTTGACCGTGCAGGTCTTCTTGCCTGTCTTCTCAGCGTTCAGTATCTTCGACATCATGTTTGCGAGTGGGTCGTTCATGGACATCATGTTCACCTGTACTTCTTGAATCCTATCGACGTGGCTATCTCCCTGAAGCATTGCCTGCACAGGTTCAGCCCGTATTTTTTCGAGTGTGCATGCGTGCTGCCGCAACGCTTGCATTTCCTCAGTGCCTTGCCGCAGCTCCTCTGCTTGGGGATGTTGTTCTTCTTGTATTTCTCCAGCTTGGCCGGCTTGGCCTTAAGCTGTTTCAATACCTTCCTGTGGTCGCTCGTAGTCATGCTTCCACCCTCACCTTGAAATTGCTCTGGATGAACTCTAGGGCATCCTGTTTCTTGATGATATGCTTCTTTCCGGGCGTTGTCTTGAGCATCTTTCTCCTCTTGATCCTGTATCCACGCCTTTCCAGTGTGACGCAGACCTGCAGTCCCATTATGCCTATCTCAGGGTCGTATTCCAGGCCTCCGACGTCAATATATTCGTGTATCCCGAACGAGAACGTGCCGTAGTCGTCGAACTGCTTCCCGTCCAGCTTGAACTCCACTGCGTCCAACAGGCGCTTGAGGAGCTCGTCCGCGCCTCTCCTGACCGTGACCTTGCACCCGATTGGCATTCCCGGCCTCAGCCCCCATGCGGGTATCCTCTTCTTGGAGAAGGTCTTTACCGGCTTCATGCTGGTCAGCATTTCGAGGAGCTTCATGGCTTTCTCTAGGCGACCGGTGTCTTTCCCTGAACCGATGTTCATGGTGATCTTCTCTATTCTGATCTCTTTCATCTTGCTCATAACTCTTCACTCATGATTATGAACGCATATCTCTTGTGCGTCTCGAATGTGGCCTTCTTCGTCTTGACGACGATGACGTTGCCTGACAGGTGCTCGATGATCCCTGTCTCGCCCACGTGGCCGCCTCCTGTGAGGTAGACGAAGGCCCCTTCTTTCAGTGGCAGATGGCCCTTGATCTCCTTCTTGGGCAGTCCTAAGAGCAGTGTGTCGCCGACCTTGTATTTCTTGTCGTCAGTTAGCATGTTCGACCCGTCGTGCAGGTTCAGCTGGATCTTGCCCTTGACGATGCACTTGCCTTTTATGGCACAGGGCTTCTGGCCCGGATTCTTCTCCTCTGTCAGCTGCAGCTTGCTCTTGGTGTTGATTATCATCCTGTAGTTGTCGGCCCCTACCTGCAGTACGTCCATGAGGCCTATGATGAAGCGGTGGTCTTTTCTCCGCTTGCCATCTACCTTGCATTCGGTGAAGTTCAAGAGGTTCTTCACTTCCGTGGTCGTCTGCGCCTTGCCGAGCATGTCTCTCAGCGCTATCCCTAGCGGTAGCCCGAACTCTAGCGGGTGTGCTCCGGGCCTCGGCCTCACCGAGTACTTGATGCCCTTACGCTTTATCGGCCACGTTCTTGGCGCTGCTAGTCTCTTTAGGTGTTGCTTTGGCATTTTTCTCACGCTTTGTCCTTCTCTTGTCGTCCATCGTCGCTTCGAGGATCATCAGGTTGGATGGCTCGAAGGCGATGAGGTTCTTGGTGCCGTCTTTCCTTATGGAATGTATCCCTGTGATGTATACCCTGAGCCTGGAGATGCTTATGCGTTCGACCTTTCCGGCCTTCCCTTTGTAACTGCCCTTCATCAGCTTGACCCTGTCGCCGGTCCTGATCCTCATGGCCCTCTTCCCGTGCTTCTTCCTCAGCTCGGGCGAGAGATGAGCAGAGACGAACTTGCCCTTTATGTGGAGGGGGGCTTTTGCCCTGTACTTCCTCTGTTTCCTCGGCTTGACGCTCGCCTTCCACTTGATCGAAAACTTTTTCATCATGCGCACCTATACTATTATGCTGGCTATCTTGGCTATTGCCGGCCAGCGCTCACATACCTCTTTTGCTATCGGCCCCTTTATCATGGTCCCTTTCGGATTGCCCTTCTCGTCCTTGCAGACGACAGCGGCATTGTCCTCGAACTTTATCCTCGTGCCATCAGGCCTCCTGTACTCCTTCTTCTGCCTGACTATGACCGCGAACACGACCTGTTTCCTCATCTCCGGCTTCCCTCTCTTCACCGACGCCATCACTAGGTCCCCCACCCCTGCTGCGGAAATCCTTCCCTTCCGTGTCTTCATTCTCTTGACTGAGAAGATCTTCAGTACCTTCGCTCCAGAGTTGTCGCACGTGGCGACTGTCGACTCAACCGGTAACGCTCTTGTTATCTTTGCTTTTACTGCCTGCATCTTTCTTCTCCTGTTCTTCCTTCTTGTGGGTGATCTCCCTCTCTGTTGCTTTCATCCTTCCTTCTTCCTTCATCCTCATCTTCTCCATGAAGGTCCTGTCCTTGCCCATTATTTCTGTTATGACGAAGTGCTTTGTCTTGCTCAGCGGCCTGCACTCTGATATCTTGACGAGGTCGCCTTCCTTCGCCTCTATCGGGTTGTGGACGTTCACCTTAGTCCTCCTCTTTTCGTATCGTTCGTACTTCTTTATGAGCTTCTTCCTGCTCCATGTGACGACCGCGCTCTTGTGCACTTTCGCCTTCAGCACCGTGCCGGTGAACACTCTGCCACGTAGCTTAATTGCACTTTCCTTCTTCTTGTCTTTCACCGATATCACCTGGTCTTGATGCGGTCTTCCGGCCTTCTCGTGAGGAGGCTGCCGTTGATGATCGCTGTCCTGCCCCCGATCTTTACCCTGAAGGTGGCCTGGTCCTTGAGGACCCTCTTCCTGCCTTTGGGTGTGTCGAGGACGAAGCTGCTCTTGGTCTCCTCTACCACTTCACCTGCAAGCCCCTCCAGCGAAAGGTTCTTCGCCTTTCTCACTTCGAGGTGTCTGCCGATGAATTCCATCCGAGGCATGTCTTGTAGCTTCATCTCTTTGCCGATGCAATATATTCACGTTATATTGCATTTTTCCTTATTTGAGTTCGATTGTCTCAGGTGCGAAACCCATCCCTACCAACAGCTCTCGGATCTCCTTCTTGTGGTCGCCCTGCAGCTCGATTTTTCCGTCCTTTATCGTGCCGCCGCAGGCGAACTTGGCCTTGAGCTTCTTTGTGAGATCCTTCAGGTCGATCTCTTTCCTGTCGATCCCTGTGATCACCGTGTATACCCTTTTGAACTTCTTGGGTTCGGTCATCACCGTTATCTTTTGTGTCTCTTTCGCTATGGTTTCGCAGACACATAGCTCATTTGGTAGCCCGCAGGTTGAGCAAATCTCACTCATGTATTTATCTCCTTTTCGTGTAGCACCGTTTTTATTCTTGCGATCGTCTTCTTTATCTTCTTGATCTGGCCAGGGCTCTTTGGATTCGTGCCCGTAGCCACTTGGGCGTTGAGCTTCATCAGCTCCTTCTCCAGCTCTTTTATCCTTTCATTGAGCTGGTTTTCCTGCATCATCCGCATTTCCTTTGCTCTCATTATCCTCTACCTTCTCTTCCACTTTCTTTCCTATTTTCTCTTCCGCCGTCTTCTCTGCCTTCTCTTTTACCTTTTTTCCTGCCTTTGTCGCTTTGGGCTTCTTGGCCTTCTTCTCTGTATCAGCCTTCTTTGAGCTTGCTGGTTTCTCCGGGAGCTCTTCCACTACCTCTTTCTTCTCGCTGAGGAGCTCGATGCTGTCCGGCAGCTTTATGTCTGATGGCATTATCCTCACCTGCACGCCTATCGTGCCGGTCTTGAGCTGGGCTGCCGTGTAGGCCCTCTTCACTCCGAAGAGCGCGATGTCACCGCATTTCTTGAGGTAGCCGGAGTAGAACCGCCATCTCTTCGCCCTGGAGCTCGGGAGCTTGCCTGATATCAGTATCTCCACGCCGAGGGCGCCGGTGTTCATGACCTCTTCCATGGTCTTGTGGCCTATGCCCTTGAACCTGGATGAGCCGAACCTCTCCAATGAGTCTGCTATCCTCTCAGCCACTATCTGAGGGTCTGCGTATATGTCTTCCACTTCAGATATCTCTATCTGGGGATTCTCCAGATCGAAGTCCTTCTTGAGCTGGGTCGTCAGCCTCTTGATGTTCTGTCCCTTCCTGCCTACCACCAGGCCGGGCCTGGATGCGAAGACGGTTATCTTCTCGCCCAGGGGCGTGCGCTGCACGTTGGTGTGCGAATGCCCGACCCTCCTGAGGTTGCTGGACATGTATTCCTGGATCATGAATTGCTTCATCCTCTCCTGTACGAATTTTCTTTCGATCATTTTTTATCAGCCTGCGGTTGTGCCGGTGACTTGTTGTGTTTTGCCGGTGCCGGCTTGGCATGCTTCGGGATCCCCTTTTTGGGTGCCGGAACCTTTGCTGGCTTGGCTGGTTTCTCTTGAGCCTCCTTCTTCATGAGGGTCTCTTTCTTGGGTGGTGTCTTCGGCTTTGCAGCCACTGGTCTCTCTGCCTGTGCCAGTTTGGGTGCGGCTTTCGGACCTCCAGTCATTTTCTCTGCGGGTCTGGTCTCTGCGGGTTTGCCCACAGGCATTGCCTGCTTTCCTGCCGGCTTATCCCCCTTCTTCTTGGGCTCTGATTCCTGCACCACTATCTCTACGTGGGTCCTCTTTGACTGGACGCCTCCGTGGCGGCCGTGTCGCATCGGCCTCGCTGCCCTGTTGGCGCATATGTGGACTATCTTCAGTGATGATGTGTTCAGTCCCTTGAACTGCGCATTCGCTTCCGCGTTGTCCAGCACCTTGAGTATCTGGGTCACGGCCTTTACAGGATATCTCCCTGCGGCCATGCCGCTCTTATGGCCCATGTTGCCGTGGAAGCGCTTGAAGGGCACTGCCTCTTTCATGCTTATGACTTCCTGCAGCATCCTCTTGGCCTTCTCGAGCCGTTTGCCCCTGATGTAAGAGCATATCTCTATGGAGTGCTTGGACGACACAGGCAGGGATTCTCCTCTTGCCTTGGCCGTGTGCTCATTCCCCTTGAATGCGTATCCTGTCATTACCTCACCGATACCGCTGAACTTGATCTTGTTGCTCCGACGCCGGGTGCGCTGTGTGAGACCTTGTGCCTGGTCAACGCGAACTCTCCCAGGTAGTGCCCGACCATCTCGGGCTGTATCATGATGTCTAGGAATGCCTTGCCGTTGTGCACTTTTATGACCTTGTCGACCATCTCTGGCAGGATTATGAAGTTACGGCAGTGTGTCTTGATGTTCTTCTTCCCTTTCCTGATGTCCTTGAGCAGCTTCTTGTGCGGCTCGAGGTCCCCCCTCTTCATCGACCGTCTCTGCCTGGCTGGAAGCAGCTCGATGAACTCGTTGTCGCTCAGGGCGATGAGCTCGTCCATCGTCAATCCCCTGTATGTGAATTCTTTCTTGGCCATCTTGCTACCTCTTCTTGCCTGTGCGTCTTGCGGCTATCCTTCCGACCTTCCTTCCAGGCGGGGCGTTCCTTGAGACTGTCATAGGGTGACCCTTGGAATGGGATGAAGCGCCTCCGAATGGGTGGTCAATGGCGTTCATCGATGTCCCGCACACCTTAGGATAGAGCTTGTTTCTTGCCTTCATGTAATGGTGCCTCTTGCCTGCCTTGAGGAACGGCTTCTCTTTCCTGCCCGACCCTGCTATGAGGCCGACTGTGGCCTTGCATTCTGCCTGGAACACCCTGGGCTTCTTCGACGGGAGCATCACCGTTACCTTGTCCTTGTGATGGCTGAGCACCTTTGCCGTGCCGCCTGAGGACCTGACGAACCTTCCGCCGTCTCCAGGACTGCTCTCAATATTGAATATGTTCGTGCCTTCGGGTATGTTCTTCATGGGCAGGGTGTTGCCTGTCTTCAGCTCTGCATCCGGCCCGCTCTGCACAGACTGTCCGACCCTGATGCCCTCTGGGGCTATGATCAGGTGTTGCTTCCCTCCTGACGCTATCTTCAGCAGGGGTGCGCTGTGCCCTGGGTCCTTGATTATGTCTTCCACTATCCCGTCGCCGATGAAATGTTTTACCTTGCCGTGGAACCTGAAGCTCGGGCACCTGTATCTCGGTCCGCCTTTTCCCCGTGCCTGCTGGATTAGGTTCTTTCCCAAGTGTTTCAAACCTCTCGTTTGTAACATGCCAAAAAGCTATGCTTTTTGAGCATTACATCAACCCCAGCTCTGTCGCGATATCGATGGCGGGGACGTCAGGGGCGAATGCTACGAACGCCCTCTTCTCTCCGTCTTTGGTGATGAGAGTCGTCACCCTTCTCACTCTCGTCTTGAACAGCTCTTCCACGGCCTGCTTTATTTCTGCCTTGGTGGCCTTCTTCTCAACCACGAATATGAGCTTGTTCTCTGATTCCATGAGCCTTATCGACTTCTCCGTCGACAATGGATATTTTATGATCCTCATGCTGCACCACCTTCTGTCTTGAGTGCAGGTGATGTCGCTGCAGTTTTCAGGACTGTTTTTGTGATTGCCGCCGGCTTCTCCTGCTTGGCAGGTGCTGGCTTGGATGGGTTGATCTTGGTCGACGGCTCTGGCTTATCAGTTTTTACCTTTTTCTTCGCCACGGGCTTCTTAGTTTTCTTCGGTGCGATCGCTGCCGGCTTCTCCATCTCGTCGATGGCAGCCTCGGTGAAGAATGTCAGCCTGCCTGGCTCTGCGCCCGGCGCGAGCATCTCTGCGTTGAGTGTCTTGACGCTCTCGACCCCGACTCCAGGTATGTTCCTTGCAGCTCTTGTCAGGTGGCAGCTCTTGCTTACCACGATCAGCGGACCTACTTTCTTCCTGTACTTCCTGCCCCTGGCCTTTCCTCTGCCAGGCCTTACCTTCTTCTGTGAGGCCCTGACCAGCTCGTCTTTCAACCCTATGGCCAACAATGCTTTCATGGCTTCCTTCGATTTGCTGATGTCCTCAAAATCCTTTGTGATCATGAATGGGTATTTCTCTGGCGCCTCGTGCCCCCTCTTACTGACCAATTGCTTGTCCAGGGTCATTGCCAATGCGGAGTTGGCAGCTTTCCTCATCTCTTTCTTGTTGATTGACAGTCCGAGTATCTTCTGGCTCTTGGGCGGATGCGCCCTTTTGCCACCGACGGTGCCTGAAGCGAAAGCGCCCACCCAGTTGAACCTGGTGCCCCTTCTGCTCATTATCTTCCTAGGCACCCTTGATATGCCGAGCCCGTAGCTGCCCCTATAGTTGCGCCTTCTCCTGCTGAGCTTTGCCGATGACCGTTTTCCTGCCTCTGGCTTGGCTCCATATGGCTGCCTCCTGTTGGCCTGGATGGCCAACACAGCCCTCTTTATCAGGTCTGGCCTCGGCTCCTCGTTGAATCGTGCTGGCAGCTTCCTCTTGCCTGCCTGATTCCCTGTCCTGTCGAGTATGTTGAGCTCCATATTAAGTCCCCTGCGGTGAGTGCAGGCTTATCTTCTCTATTGACGGTGCCTCTTTAGGCACTGTGTGGTCCGGCCTTGTCGCATAAGTGATCTTTATAAGCCGTTTCTTCGGCCCCGGCACGGAGCCCTTGATTATTAAGCAGGCATTCTTGGGTATGCCATAGTTGATGAAGCCGCCCTTGACCGTGACATCTTCAGGCTTGGCAATCTTCAAGAGCCACTTGTTGTACTCGGTCCTGGTATGGTAGCCTGTCTGGCCCGCGTGGGCCACCCTGTACATGACATGGCCCTGGCCCTTCCACGGCCCCAGCACAGCTGCTCTCCTGGATTTCTCTGACTTGTGACTTCTCAGCCCTATGCCCATGCGCTTCACTGGCCCTTGGAAGCCTCTGCCTGTGGTTATGGAATGTGTGTCGAGCAGCTGCCCTTCCTTGAAGACATCTCCTGCGTTCACTTCCTTGCCTAACAGTTCCTTAGCCTTTTCCAGCTTCTCTTCCTTCTTGCCTCCTAGTGCGACCTCGAACAGCTCTGGTTTCTTCTTGCCGATGCCTGTCGCCTTTGGCGTTGTATACATCATGATAGTGAGGTCGTCGAACTCGGCCGGTATCTCCTTGGGCTGCTTCTTCGACTTAGATATCCTCCTGTGCAGCTCCTTGTCGAGCTTTGGCGAGAAATGGTCGGTAATGACATGGAGTGTTGGTGAGAAGGAGTAGAATCGGATCGCGGCCACCTTCATGGCCGGGCACTCGATGATGGTGACGGGCCATACCAAGTCCTGACCCTTGGTCTTTGAGGTGGCCTTGTTGTCGGTCAAGACGACATGGGTCATGCCTGCCTTGTAGCCTGCAAAGCCCAGCGGCACCGCTTCCTTTATGGACACATGGCTACGTATCCTTGCATGCTCCTTCTTGGCCCTTTTCCTGGGCCAGAACTGCATGCTTCCGCTCCTTGGCATCCTTGTGGTTGGCATTCTGACTTGACTCCTGCTACAGCCCCCAGAGTAAAAGGTAGCCTTTTACGCAAACCCCTCAAGAAGATGAATCTTGTACTGAAGGGCTCTCTTCAGGCTCGATCTTATGTATATATCATGTATTCAAAGTCCCTTTAAATACCGTAGCGCCGGGAAGTAGGCAGGGATTTATAAAGGTTATGGTATTCGCTAAGAAACAGCCGATATCGGGGTTTTCAGGCATAACGGCGCATGAAATCCTCAGAAAACTCCCTATCCAGAATGTTATCATCGACAACATAATCAATCATGTGACAAATCCCATTTATAACAGCAATCTTGGCTGCTGCCTCAATAGTAGGTCTTCTGTCTCCTGATTCGAATTTGGGTAGATTCATTTTCAGGTAAAATACTGAATCCATTGTACTGACGAATCTTTCTGCCATAATCCGATAATATGGGTGTCCTTGGGACAGCTCTCTCAATTTTTCATCAGTCCTCTTAGCATGCTCCAGCACTTCATTGATTGTCTGTGCGATCTCGTCGCAAGGGGCACTCACTAGGTCCTTAATTCGCTTTCTTGTTTCCTCCAGCACGACTGACTCAAATTCAAGATATGCCAAATTAGGCCCTTCTGATTCACAGGCTCTGAACATATGTCCCCCCATACTAAGGGGGGATGCGCAATAGAATAAATATTTTACTGTATTGACTTGTTTCCCCCTCCTTATATCCCGAGCCCTGCCCTGATGAACTTCACTGCCCAGGATATGGTTATCAGGCCGAGTATGGTAGTGAACACCTGTATGGCCGTCTTGCCCATCACCTTGTCGACCTTGGGCGCGAGCAGGAACAGCACACCTGTGAAGAGCAGTACTATGGATGTGGCGAGCCCGGTCATTACATAGCCATAGTCGTGGACTGATATTATTATGGCCGTTATCGCCGCCGGACCGGTGAGCAGTGGTGTCCCGATTATCGCCGCGATGGCCTTTGCCGAGTCGTTCTTGAACCTCTCGATGTAGGCGACGGGCCCACCAAGGACCATCTTCACTCCCAGTATGATGAGGATGATGCCTCCCGCCACCCTGAAGTCGTCGAGCGTTATCGTGAATAGCGTGAGTAGCCTGTCACCGAGCAGGAGGACGCTGAATGATATCAGCGCCGCCACCAGCACTGCCAGGTTGGCTGTCTTCTTCTTCTCTTTGTCGTCCATGTTCTTCGTCGCGTAGAGGAAGACCGCAAAGCTTGCCGGTGGGTCGAAGATGACAAAGAACAATATTATCAGCTGTATCAGTTCAAGCATTTCTTCCACCCTTTTTGAGGCCCTTGAGCTCCTTTTCAGTCTCTTTTTCCTTCTCTCTCAGCCTTTTTATCTCGCTGTCGATGGGCAGCTTCTTCTCGTGGCCCCTGACTATGAATATGCCTGCGACTGTGCCGATGATGAAGGCCACCAGGATCAATACTTTCAGGTCGAAGCTGCTTAGCGTCCTGCCCAGGCTGTTGATCCATATGACGAGCTGCTGTATGAACGTCACGTTCTCCAGCACCAATGTCGCTTCCCCTCGTTGGTTGTATTTCTTGCCCTGGCCGTCCTCATAATCCACTATCATCTCGAATGTGTTGTCGCCTTTCTCCAGGCTGCTGCCCTCCATCGTTATATATAGGGCCTTATCGTCGACAAGCTCTGGAAGGTTCCATTCCTTCTCATACCTGCCTTGCTTGAGCACTATCCTGAGGTTCTTGGGTATCTGCATCGACGTCCTGTCGAGCGTGAACTCCAGCTGGAACGTGTCGTCGAACCTGACCGACTCAGGCTTCGTGATGTTTGTTATTTCAATCTTCGGATCGTCCCATATGACGAACTCGACATTGCTGGACTTGCTAACCTGGCCTCCTTTCAGCGAGGCCGTGACGTCTTTCCTTCCCGCTTTGAGGTCGCTGAACGGGAGAGTGACATCCTGGCTCTGCCCCACTGCCAGGTCGAGCGGATAGCATTCGTCCAGGCATATCTCTGTGTCCTCGAGGTTTACGGTTCCGATGTTCCTGGCAGAGCATATTATCTTGGGCTCCTCTCCCTTGTAGTATTCCTCTCTCTCCGGCCTGCAGCTGAGCTCGACCTTCTTGGAATATACCTTCTGCTGCTCTTCCTGGTTCAGCTCGATGTAGTCCATGACATCCTTTTCTGTGAAATATGGTGAATCGAATGTGGATTCGAATTTAGCCGTGACGCTCTGGTTGAAGTTGTTGTACATCTCTGCCGTGAATGTATATATATAGTCCCTGTCCAGGTCGTCATCCAGCTTCAGCTTCCAGTAGATGGTCCTCTTCTCCCTCGGCTTGAGCAGTATCTGCTTCCTGCTGTTTGTCTCTATCCCTCTCGAGGTCGCGAGCCTCAGTACTAATGGCAGGTAGGCGTCGTGGGGGTTGTGAAGCTCTGCCTCTATCAGGGTGTACGACCCGAAGCCGACCTTGTCCCTCCAGGGCGTGAGCTCCATCTGCACCAGCGTCGGTATCTTCTCTCCTGTCTCGATGATCTTGGCGTCCATCTTGAGCTGTTCTGTCTCTACATCGACCTGCCAGCCTGTCCACCTGTACTTGATGGAGGACTCTCCGGCGTCTGTGGTGAAGGCGAGGGGTAGATGGGTTGCGTCCACCATGCCGAATTGGCCGTATGTCAGGTCGAACGGCACCCAGCCGTAGCCCGGGAAGTATACTTCTGCCCAGGCGTGCGGCCCGAAGTCATTCAGGCCCTGATAGTCTGTGTATGCCAGCCCTGAGACGAATCTTGCCGGTATGCCCATGCTCCTGAGCATGGCCACGAATAATGTTGTTATCTCGTCGCAGACACCATACCTGTTCTGCAGCACCCATGACGCGGGCTGGGACGCCTTGATGGTCGCCGATGTGAGGTTGTAGTTGATGTTCCTCTCCACCCAGTCGCCGACCCTGAACACGACCTCGTACAGGTCGTCTGATCCCTGCCCAAGCTCTGATGCTTTCGCTATGATGATGGTATTGTCAGAGTTTATCTTCTTCCCCGGCTCAGTGTATTTCTTTACCTCGTCAGGCACGCTGAGAATGGGGAAGGTTATCTTCTGCCTCACTTCCGGCCTGTGGAAGCTGTTGTCCAGCGCTGCTGAGATATGGATGCTGATCTCCTTCTCTTTCAGGTCGTTCCACTCGAAGGTTATCGCTGTGTCGTTCTTCTCATAGTCCGGCTGGGCTGAGAACGACCTCACCCTCATATTGGATGTCTCCTTGGGGAAGTACAGCAGCCTTGCCTGCATGTTGTCGATGCGCCAGTCTGTTCCCTTTGGTATGATGCGGGCGCTGGTGCTTATGAATATGTCGACTGATATGTCCTGCAGCTCGTTGTAGCTCGCAGCCATGGCTGGGAAGGCAGAAGTGAGGATGATTGCGAGCAGCAGCAAACCTCTTTTCATGTCATGAGAATCATTTGTTGACATTAAAATAATTTATATTTTAGGAAATAATCATCACAGAACATATATCACATCAGTTGTATGGCCCTTCCGAAGCCTGCAAGGAGGACGGTCATCTGAACACTGTGTACTTTCCGTCCCTGATGATGACTTCTTCATCCAGGACGAGCCTCTTGGCGTGTATCGGGCAGCCTGGCGCATATACGATGTCCTGGTGCACTGCCTTACCCTTGAACATCTTTGCAGTAACCTTTCCTCCGAGGTGTGAGCTCATGCCGTATGCGATGTGCACCCCCTCTGCTTTCTCGTCCTGGAGGATGTTACCGATTATCCCGGCCTTATCATTGCATCCGAGGCCGAGCTCTGCTATGTTGGCCTTTGCCCTGTCCCGAAAAGAGGTTATCTTGTTCTCTTTTACCTGATAGACCTTGTCTCCGACTGGCAGCTCACCTTCTGTCCTGCTTCCCTTCCCTTCGAAAGGGACTATATAGGCTTCGCCACTCGGCAGGTTTATCCCCCTGCCTGGTTCCCTGCACATGCCGTCGTCGGCCTTTGCCCGGTGCACCCTCAGGTCGACTGTCAATTTGTGCCCGGTCGAGAATTCTATCCGTGCCATTTCCGCTCGGTTGAGTAGGTCTCTCAGCACGTATGACTTCTTAGCTACGAGTTGATAGTCTGCGTGGAAGGCCTTCATCCCGAGGAACGCGCTCGGCATCGTCGCGCACCTGAAGCCCTGGCTCAGCCTCGAGAAAAACGTGCCTGAGGCAGAATATTTCGTGATGGCCAGCACGATGTCATTCTTACCGAGCCCTTTGATGAACTTTTCCAGGTCGATCGCATTCCCATCTGATTCCCCCGTCTTGGGAAGCGCAGCACTGTGTCCCCCGGTCGGAGGGTATGTGACCATTCTCGGAGGGAATCCCTGCTCCTTGAACGCCGAGACGAATTCTCTGATGAGCTCTTTCTGCCCTGGCTGCCCGTCTGTCAATATCGTTACTCGTTCCCCAGGCTTGGGCGCGAACACGTCCACAACAAGTTTCTTGAAGTCGGGCATGTGATGCTTGATGGAAACGATTATAAAAGGTTTTGCTATCCCAGGTCCTACCGTTTTTCAACAGAGCCTCAATCCCCAAGATTTATAAATCCTGTTTCTCTGCCTAACTCCATGAAAGGCAGACTGATAGTCATCGACGGGGCTGACGGCTCGGGCAAGAAGACCCAGGCAGAGCTGTTGAAAACGCGGCTGGAGAAGGAAGGCAAGGATGTTGCTTTCTTCGACTTCCCTGTCTACGGTTCGTTCTACGGCAAGCTCGTCGGAAAATACCTGAGGGGGGAGTTCGGCAGCCTCGATGAGATCTCACCACACCTAGTATCTCTCCTATATGCCTTGGATAGGCTGGCTGAGCGCGACAATATGTTGAAAGCCCTGGAAAAGGGGAAGACCGTCCTTTGCAACCGCTACGTCCAGTCCAACATGGCCTACCAGTCAGCAAAGCTGCCCGCATCAGGGCAGGATGATTTCATCCGCTGGATAGAGGAGATGGAATACGGACAGAACAGACTACCAAAACCGGACTTAGTGATTTTCCTCGATGTCCCGCCTGAGATCGGCCAGAAGCTGGTCGATAAGAAGGGCCACCGCGATTATGTGGGTAACAAGAGGGATCTGCATGAGCAGGACGCTTCATTCCTTGAAAGAGTCCATTCATTGTACATGAAGCTCGCGAAAAAGAATGGCTGGGCGATCATCAGCTGCGTGAAAGACGGGGAAATCATGCCGAGGGAAGAGATACATGAGCGGGTCTTTTGTGAAGTGACAGCTGGCTGCCCATAAGGGCTTTTCATCCCATATTGAAGATAAGTGTTCTGTTCATGATTATTGTTTAGAGAAAACCGAGATTAGTCCTCTTCCTTGTCCATGAACTCGTCGAGTTTCTTGCTCTTCTTAGCTGCGTTGAAGCTTATGCCGTTATCCATCCTCTTTTCCTCAGTGCCCGGAGCTTCCGAAGCCTTTGTCGCCCCTCGTGCTCTCCGAGAGCTCGTCCGCTTCTTCCAGGACGACTTCCGCGACCGGCTGGATGATGAGTTGGGCGACTCTCATCCCTTTCTTGACTGCAAATGCCTTCTCTCCAAAATTATGCATCACTACCTTGACCTCGCCCCTATAGCCCGAGTCGACCACTCCTGCGAAGCAGTGCATCCCGTACTTTGAAGCAAGGCCGGACCTGTCCCACACGAGGCCTACATGCCCCTTTGGGATCTCGAGAGCCAGGCCGGTAGGCACAGTCTTGGTATCGCCTGGCTCGATGGTGAGGTCCTTGGATGAAGGCAAGTCAAACGCAGCGTCTCCAGAGCGGCTGTATTGTGGAAGCTCAATGTCGTCTAGGCGCTTGATCCTGACTCGCATCTATATTTTCTTAGACATAGATGATTTATAAAAAGGATTAAGATGAAAAATATATAATCCAAATAGGATATTTTTATCTCTATATTACTCATTGCTTTTCTTGCCCTTATGGAAGTCTACCACCGACACTAAACGGTCTTTCATCACTTTGCCGTCGTCACTTGATATATGCATGTTCAGTGTCTCCAATCCTGAGATGTAGGTTATGTTCCAGAGCTGCTTTCCCTTCAGGTTCTGCAGTATCAACACTATCCTTTGGGGTGTCTTGTTCGCATATTTCCTCTGCTGGAGCTTCTTCGCCTCTTCCAGCGCCTGATCAGCGTTAAATATTACTTTGTCTACGTCCAGAGGCAGAATCTTCTCGACCGGGTCCTTGAACACCTTCTGGTCTTCCTCGGGCTTTATCACGGTCCCCATGCAGAAATTGGTGATCCGGTCATGCCCGTAGTAGCCTATCTGCCACTCACCCGTGTTCATTTCATCCAATAGGATGAATGCTGTGGAGAGGAAGCAGTCAGGATGTTTCTCTTTCCATTCCCTGAACTCATCGCTGTCGTGCAGCCTGTCGAGCACGTCTTTCAAAGGCTCCATACAGATTATAATTGGACTGATTCTATTAAAATGTTTAGGTAAACAAAGAAAAAATCCGTTATATCTCCAATATCTTCCCTTTCGGCCCGGGGTTGATGAGCTTTGCGTCGTTGAGGGTGTCCTCTTTGCCTGCTGTCTCGTGCAGATGACCGCATATCACCAGGTCAAGCTTTGAGGTGTTGATGAAGTCTGTGAAGGACTTGTTGCCGTGGTGATCCTTGCCGAGCCTGTCGAGTGTCGTGCCATAGGGCGGGCCGTGCAGCACCAACACGACTTTCTTGTGCCGTGTGGCTTCTTCGGCGAAGCCTTTTGCCAGCGCCTCGAAACCGCTGTCCCGCCTGCTGAAGCCGCCTCCGCCGTAGCCCAGGAAGAACACGTCGTCGATCTGGATGTGGTTCCTATGGATGAAGTGCAGGTTCTTGAACATCGAGCAGCTCTGCTCTGTCTCGGCTGAGGTCTCGTGGTTGCCGTGCACCACGATGACAGGCTTGCCGGAGCTGTTGAGGTCTGCGTGCAGGTTGTCCAGGTCGCCGCCGAATATGCTTATATCGCCTGCGGATACTATCACGTCAGCCTTCTCTGCTTTCTTCAGCACTTCCTTCATCGCGGCCCTGCTGCCATGGATGTCCACTACTGCCAGTATCCTCATGCCTCGTCTGGCTGAAGAGTTAGT
>Ga0180007_10002357_pt1 | contig 22719 bp, 25 predicted proteins | sample MM_PC_MetaG_FD_121122 | JGI IMG/M metagenome (GOLD analysis project Ga0180007, IMG submission 121122) | Groundwater microbial communities from the Aspo Hard Rock Laboratory (HRL) deep subsurface site, Sweden - MM_PC_MetaG | ecosystem: Environmental > Aquatic > Deep subsurface > Groundwater... | reverse complement strand
TCTGAACGGGGGTTAGCGAAGCTAACCGTAGCGAAGAATCTAATCATTTAGATTCTTCGGCTCGCTACGCTCGCCTCAGAATGACCCCGCGCGCGGAGGCGCGGGGAAATTACTTTTATTATATATCAGCTAATCATTATCGAGCTTTGGCAGGCGCGGCGCCGCTTTTTTGGCGGCAAAAAAGCGGCAAATGTTTTAAAAAAATACTCCTGGATTCCGGATCAAGTCCGGAATGACATGCTAAACAAGAAAGCTCACCATCAACAATGCAACTATATTCAATATCTTGATCACCCCGTACAAATCCCTTCGGGATTCTACGGGGCAAGTCGGATTATATCAAGAAACTTACCATTAGCAAGGCAACAATGTTTAGTATTTTAATCATAGGATTGATGGCCGGCCCAGCCGTGTCTTTGTACGGATCCCCCACCGTGTCGCCCGTGACCGCCGCTTGGTGCGCCGGCGATCCTTTGCCGCCATAATTTCCTTCCTCAATATATTTTTTGGCATTGTCCCAAGCGCCCCCGCCCGAAGTCATGGAAATCGCCACAAACAAACCCGTAACTATTGACCCGACCAACAAGCCGCCCAGCGCTTCCGGACCCAACAAAAACCCGACAATGAGCGGCGCCAGCACCGGAATTAGCGCCGGCAAAATCATCTGGCGAATTGCCGCTTTAGTCACTATATCAACACAAAGACCGTATTGAGGTTTGCCCGTTCCGTCCATAATACCCTTGATTTCTTTAAATTGCCGCCGCACTTCGGTCACAACCGCCGCCGCGGCTTTGCCCACTGCCTGCATGGCCAAGGAACCGAAAAAATACGGCAGCAAACCGCCCAAGAACAAACCGATTAAAACATTGGGATCGCTTAATTCAAAAACAAGCGCTTTGCCAAAATTGGCGAATTCTTGGGTATAGACAGAAAAAAGCACCAATGCCGCCAAACCGGCCGAGGCAATCGCGTAACCCTTGGTCACGGCCTTGGTCGTGTTGCCAACCGCGTCCAGAGCGTCGGTAACTTTTCTGACCTCTTGGGGCAAATTTGACATTTCGGCAATGCCGCCGGCGTTATCGCAAATGGGCCCGAAAGCGTCAATCGCCACCACAATCCCGGCCATAGAAAGCATGCTCATCGCCGCCAAGGCCACGCCGTAAATGCCCGCCAAATAATAAGAAGCAAAGATGCCGGCGGAAATTAAAATTACGGGCAGAGCGGTTGACTGCATGGAAACTGCCAAGCCGGTAATTATATTGGTGCCGTGTCCCGTGATGGAAGCGCGAGCAATGGAGCGCACCGGTTTGAATCTTTTGGAAGTATAATATTCAGTTATTATCACCATGCCGGCTGTCACAATAATTCCGACTATTGTTGCGCCATAGAGCGCAGCGGTTTGAAAATCAAAATTAGCGGCGCTTCGCGCCAGATATTTTATAACCGGATAAAAACCTAAAACTGCCAGCGCCGCGGCCGCGACCAAGCCTTTGTAAAGCGCGGCCATGATACCTGCCCCGTTAGAAACCGATTGTTTCGTTTCAGGGTTTTGTTTCTTGCCCAAACGTACAAAAAAAGTTCCCAAAATTGAAGCAACGATAGAAACCGCGCCTAAGGCCAAAGGCAGCAAAATCGCGTTTTTAAAACCCGGGAAAACCAACGAGCCCAAAATCATCGCCGCCACGGCCGTCACCACATAGGTTTCAAACAAATCAGCCGCCATGCCGGCATTATCCCCCACCTGGTCTCCGTCCAAGTCGGCGATTACCGCCGGATTTCGCGGATCATCTTCCGGAATACCCGCCTCAATTTTGCCGACCAGGTCCGCGCCCACATCCGCGCCTTTGGTAAAAATTCCGCCGCCCAGCCGCGCGAAGACAGAAATTAAACTGCCGCCAAAACCCAAAGCAACCAATGGTTTAAGATCGCCCACGATTAAATAGAATCCCGAGACTACCAGCAACCCTAAACCCACAACCAGCAGGCCGGTGACCGAACCGCCTTCAAATGCCGCGGCCAAAGCTTTGGCCAGGCCGGATTTGGCGGCCTGCGCTGTCCTGACATTAACCCGCACCGCCACGTTCATGCCGATGTAGCCAGCCAAAGCCGAGGCAACCGCGCCGATTAAAAATCCGATAATCATTGACCAGCGATTGGCCGGAAAAGCAAAATAGAGCACCGCCGAAATAACAATGGCGACAACTGCCACTGTCCGGTACTGCCGGTTTAAATACGCTTTAGCCCCCTCTTTGATTGCCTGCGCAATTTCCAGCATTTTCCCTTCGCCGGCAGGATAGCGCATAACTCTTAAAATCAAAAGAATGGCAAACGCGATGGCGGTTAAACTCGCCAGAATAGCGAAAATTTGAATAAACATGCTACAAAATGCTACAAACTATTAACTACAAATTTGCTACAAAATTTTTGTAGGTGATTTGTAGCTCGGGTTTGTAGCTATTTTTTCTTTTTAGACTTTCTAATTTTTTTCTCTCTTTTTTCTTCTTTGTTCTCAACTACTTTTTCTTCGGTTTTTTCTTCTTTCTTTGTTTCTTTTTCTATTTCTTTAGTTTCTGTTTCGCTTTCCGTGACTTTTTCCTCTTCCTCTTTCTTTTCCGCGGCCTTGGCGCCGGCAACATCAATCTTCCATTCAGTTAATTTAGCGGCTAATCTTACGTTCTGCCCCTTTTTACCTATGGCCAAAGACAGCTGCTCTTCGGGCACCTGAACTCTGGCGATTCTTTCTCTCTCGTTAATCTCCACATCCAGAACTTTGGCCGGCGCCAAAGCGTTGGCGATAAATTTTTCCGGGTCGGCCGACCACTCAATAATATCAATTTTTTCGCCGCCCAGTTCGTTAATCACCGCCTGCACGCGCGTGCCTTTCTGGCCCACGCAGGAGCCGATTGGGTCCACGCCTTCTTCAACTGAAGCCACGGCGATTTTTGAACGAGAACCCGCCTCCCGGGCAATAACTTTTATTTCAACTGCTCCGGCCGCGACTTCGGGCACTTCCAGCTCAAAAAGCTTGCTGATCATTTTGGCGCTAGCGCGCGACAAAATTATGCTAGGGCCGCGCGCATCTTTTTGTACCTGTAAAATCAAAACGCGCAGGCGCTGGCCAATGCGATAATACTCGCCCTGAATTTGTTCTTCCGGAAACAAAACCCCCGCCGCCTTGCCGATGTCAACAAAAACCATCCCGCGCTCCGCCCGCTGAACAATACCCGAAACCACCTCGCCCTCTTTGGTCTTAAATTCGTCGTAAATGGTTTCCCGTTCCGCTTCGCGGATTCGCTGAATAATCACCTGTTTGGCTGTCTGGGCCGCGATGCGGCCAAAATCGGTTTTTGATTCCAATTCCTGCCACAGCTCCTCGTTGAGCTTAATTTCGGAATTTATTTTAACTGCCTCTTCAATCATAATGTGCTTTTCTTCATTAAATCTGACTTTTCTTTCGCCTTCCGGCAATTCTCCTTCTTTGACTTCTTTGGCTTCGCATTCCTCTGGCGCCATCTCTTTTTCGGCCTCTATTTCTTCGGGCGTTTTAATCATTGTCTCGTCCAACACCTGCCTAACCTGAAAAATTTTCACCTGCCCGGAATCCAAATCAAAGCGAGCCCGAATATTCTGGCCCTTGTGTCCGTAGTCTTTTTTGTAAGCAGCCGCGATCGCCACCTCAATAGTTTCTAGAACCTTCTCTTTTGAGATGCCTTTTTCCTCACAAATCTGCTCAATGGCTGATAAAAATGCCTGCCTCTCCATAACTACGAATATCTACAAATTTAGCTTCTACAAATTACTACAAATTTTGTAGTGTTTTATAGCTATGTTTTTGTAGGTAATATTCTTTCAAATTTTATTCCGCCGGGACTAAATAAAATCAATATTCCTAACTTTAGCCCCGCCCTCTTTAAATAATTTTTAATTTGGCTAAAATCTTTTCTAAAAAAGTGTTCACCCGCCTTAATCTCCACAACAATTTTATTTTCAACTATAAAATCTAATCGGTAATTTCCTATCTTCTGGCTTGCGTATTCTAACTTTATTGAACCTTCCTTCTGATATTTAATTTTTTCTTTTTTAAACTCTAATTCAAATGCGCGCTGATAATACTTTTCTTGATAACCGAATCCCAGTTCTTTAAATATTTTAAAAGCTATACCTACTATTTTATAGCTCAACTCCGGTTCGACTACCTTTTGATTCATATTTTGTAGTGATTTGTAGCAATCTTCTGTAGTTATTAAATAAGGTCCGTTTCCACGGACCCAAACCTGCCTTATCCACAACTAATTGAAAGATACCACCGGACGAAAAAAATGTCAAATATTAAAAATAGAGGCTGGAATCGCGATGTTTCCGCGATTCCAGCCAGAAATTACATCCCCCATTTAACCCCGGGGATCTGCCCGGGAGGAGAAAGCTTCATCATCTCCTCTTCAGCGAAGAATAAATACTTCGTTTTCGCCAATTGTATAATATAAATAAATTACACCACCGGTTGCAAACCAACTCCGTTGATCGCATCAATTTGGTCAATCGGCACCAAGAGAAAAAAGACATCGCAGTCTTCGCATACGCCATCGCCTTTTTGCGCTTTTTGCGGACAAACTTCGCACGGATGCGGGTTTTTTTTCCAGTCTTTTCCCATGCTTCCCCCTTTTTGGCTGTATTTTGAAAATTAATATACGAAAAAAGAACAAACTTATTCTAACAAATAAATATAAATAAGTCAAGTTTAAACTGCTAAATCTTCTCACCCGCCACTTTCTTTAAATATTTCTCCAGCAGCCAAGAGCTGGACTGAATTTTGCCGCTCCGGCCGACATTTTCTATCACTTTAAAACCAGTAGTTTTTTGAAGCTCTACTTCGCAGGACGGGATATTTTTCATATTGCGATCGCCGCCTTGAGCAAAAATATCCGGTCTTATTTTTTTAAGTTCCGCGCAAACGCTCATATCGGTCGGGTTTGGTTTGTGGCTCGTCAGAACTACTCGATCCACCGGTTTTAACGCTTCAAGAATCGCCTTGCGTTCTTTTTGCGGCATAAAAACATGCCCTTTCTTCTTTTTCAGCCAGTTATCATTATTTAAGATTACCACCAATTCATCGCCTAATTTTTTGGCCTCCCAAAACATATCAATGTGCCCGATGTGAATCGGGTCAAATCCCCCGCTAACAGCCACCACTATTTTGTCTTTTTTTTGTTTTTTCATAAAAATCTTATTAAAAGAAAATCAGTATCGCGCCACTATTTCTTCTGAAATTTCTATGCCCTCTAAATTTTCGCCGTCAAAAAATAAAAGCTCGTCATGCCGCAATACCTTGACTGCCCTTTTTAATTCCTCTTCCACACTGCCCGCCTGAAACTGCCAGATATAATATAATTGTCTGCCCTGATGATTATCGCCAAAATGCCGCCTGATAAGATCGCCGCGGTGCCCGACGATTAAAACCACTTCTTTGACTTTTGGCGGCAACCTGTCTAAAACATGTTCCAGAACAGGCTGATTGCCGCGAAAAACCATGGCCTTGGGCAGACAAGAGCCGCCCTCTATTTTCACTTCGCTTTTATTGGCTGCTAAAATTATCGCTTTCATATTTAACAGAATTTACCAGATAAATGGGTTTTTGTAAAGTTTCGAAATGTGGAGACACCGGGAGTCGAACCCGGACCTCAGTCCCGCACCTTTGGACTTGTGGACTTTGGGAGAATCTCCCGACTTTCAATATAAAAATTAATAAGGAGTCACGGATCCTCGATTTTTCATCCCGCTAGGCGGGAGAAAAATCGGGAGAACTGGCGTCTCGACAATGTCCCGATAACTTTGGTGGACCCGGCGAGAATCGAACTCGCGTCCCTGCAATGCGAATGCAGTATATTGCCACTCTACGACGGGCCCACCAAAGTTATCGCGGATCCTCGATTTTATCAAATTTTGAAATGTTTTATGTTTATATTTTAAAATTTTAAAATCGGGACGAATGCGGCGTATTGCTCCCGATTTTGTATTCGCAAGGCATATACAAAATCGTGGATCCTCGACAATTTTACAAAATCGAAGATTTTGAAATTGTCGGGACACTATACTACGGGCCCTTTTTTAAAATTGATTAATTGTTAATTGTTCAATTGCCAGATTGAAATTCTTTTTTTATTATCTCCGCTTCCTGCTCCAGCCATTTGCTTTCCTCGCTGTTATATTCTCCGCTATGGGCTCGACTGCCCTCATAGGAGGTTTTTTTCTGGTCCAAATGCAAGTTAACTTCCGCGCCCGAGTAGCCCAGCGTCCTGACATAAATATGAAAACGCGGATAATCGGCGTTACCCGCCCGCTTCGTAAAAGACATCTCGCCGGTTTTTTCGTCCTTACGCAAAAAAGCGTACCCCGCCCGGCGCAATAAATTCAAGGGGGAATCTTTTAGATTTTCAAAAATTAATTTCATAATTGTCGGGGCACTGGCCGCTCATTTTTTAAAAAATGAGCGAGCCTCTCGCCTCGCTACGCAAGTCGGAGCGGGCGCCTCTCTGAGGCGGGGAATTGCCGCTCCGCCGCAGGCGGAGCGAGCCTCGCCCATTCAAAATTTTTGAATGGGCGGGAACCCCTTAATAAAATAATCTTTTATCTTGCGTCTTCCGCCTCCACTTTTCCAATACAACTCTCTAATCTTTGCTTCAGCTAATGTTTTACATTCTTCCATCATTAAAATTACTAATGGTCTACGATTTTTTGTGGCTTTTACTTTTCCAATATTGTGCTCTTTTAGTCTCCCTTCTGCGTCTTCCGAAAAACCCACATAAGTGCGTTTATCTTTCTGGCTTTGAAGAATATAAACTTGATACATATGTCGGGGCACTGGGAATTGAACCCAGTCTACATCCTCCTTCACCCCGTTAGATTTTTCTGTGTCGGGCCGCCGGGATTTGAACCCGGACTAAATCCTCCCGAAGGACTCGTGCTACCGTTACACTACGGCCCGAAAATATCTAACGGGGCAAGGAATGCGTACTACCGGTATACGATGCCCCGATTGAACCCATGAGCTCTTGCAGCGTCTGGCGACGTACTACGGTCGCCAGATTATCACACCACAATATTTACCAACCTTCCTTTCACAAAAATCACTTTCTTGGGCTCTTTGCCAGCCAGCCATTTTTTTATGCCGCTGTCGGACAGCGACAGATTTTTTGCTTCCTGTTCGAAAATGTCCGCTGGCACGGATAGCTTGGCGCGGACTTTGCCATTGATTTGCACAACCAATTCTATTGTTTCTTCCTTGATTAAATTTTTGTCATACTCCGGCCATTTTTCGGTGAAGATAGATTTTTTACTTACCCTGAGCTTTGTCGAAGGGTGCCCAAGCTGGCTCCATATTTCTTCCGCAATATGCGGCGCGAATGAACTTAACAGAATCAAGAATTTAGAATAATGAATTAAGGAAATATTTTTTTCTTTTTCCATAGCATTTAATAAAATCATAAACGCGCTAATAACTGTATTGAATTTTAACATTTCAACATCTTCTGAAACTTTTTTGATGGTTTTATGCAAAAGCGATTCTATCTCTTTATTCTTAATTCCTGATTCTTTATTCTGAATTTTTGATTTCATTTTCCATACCTTTTCCAAAAATCTGGAAATTCCCACAATCCCTTTAGTATTCCATTGCTTCATATCCTCCAGCGGGCCCATAAACATTTCAAACATGCGCAGGGCATCAGCACCGTATTGCTCAACCACGCTGTCTGGCGCGATAACATTGCCCAGCGACTTTGACATTTTACGCCCGTCTTCAGCCAAAATTATGCCCTGATGGCGCAGTTTTAAAAATGGCTCATCAAAATCAATATAGCCCAATTTATGTAAAACTTTGGTAAAAAAGCGCGAGTATAAAAGATGCAAAACAACATGCTCCGCGCCACCCACATACAAATCAACCGGCAACCATTTTTTAAGCATTCTTTTTGAGGCAAATTCTTTTTTGTTTTTGGGATCGGCATAGCGAAAATAATACCAGGAAGAACAGACAAAAGTATCCATAGTATCGGCTTCTCGCCTGGCGGGCGCGCCGCATCTGGGACATTTAACGTCCTGAAATTTTTTAGACCGCGCCAATGGAGATTCGCCATGCGGCATAAAATCGACATCTGTTGGCAGAAGGACCGGCAAATCTTTTTCCGGAACCGGGACCTCGCCGCATTTATCGCAATAAATAATCGGAATCGGCGCGCCCCAGTAGCGCTGGCGAGAAACGAGCCAGTCGCGAAGTTTATAGTTTATTGTCCGCTTACCAATCCCCTCTTTTTCCAGCCACTGCGTCATTTTTTCTCGCGCCTGCTCGGAAGTCAAGCCATTATATTTTTCAGAATTAATTAAAACTCCATCCTCCACAAATGCTTTCTCTAAATTCACCCAACCCTCCCCTTTATAAGGGGAGGGTTGGGGTGAGGTAGGTTTAATTACTTCTACAATCGGCAGTTTAAACTTCTTGGCAAATTCAAAATCTCTTTGGTCATGTCCTGGTACTGCCATCACCGCTCCCGTGCCATAGTGCGCCAGCACAAAATCGCTGGCAAAAAGAGGAATAGCCTGTTTGGTGAAAGGATTAATTACTTTTACGCCCTTCAATTCCACTCCGGTTTTTTCTTTGACTTCGGCGATACGCTGAAGCTCGGATTTCTTTTTGGTCTCACTAATATATTTTTCCACCTCGCCCCAGTTGGTAATTTGCGGCTTTAATCCCTGAATTAATTTATGCTCGGGCGCAATTAGAGCAAAAGTCATGCCAAAGACCGTGTCTAAGCGCGTAGTAAAAACTTCGAGATAATCGTCATCGCGAGCCCCCGCCGTGGCGGGGCGTGGCGATCCCGCGGAATTACCATTGTCACGGGATTGCTTCGTCGCTTCACTCCTCGCAATGACGCGCATGCGAAACTGCGCGCCCTCACTTTTCCCTATCCAGTTCTTCTGCGCGGCTTTGGTTGATTCTGGCCAATCAATTTTATCAAGACCAGAGATAAGACCGCTCGTTCTATCTTTATTCTCAATAAAATCAGTAATTTTAAAAAACCACTGTTCTAAATCTTTTTGTACGACCGGCGAGCCGCAACGCTCGCACACTCCCCCCTCGGCCTGTTCGTTAGCTAAAACCGTCTGGCATTTCGGGCACCAGTTAGCCTTTGCTTTGGCTTTATAGGCCAGTCCGTTTTTATAAAGCAGCAAAAAAAACCACTGCGTCCATTTATAATATGCCGGATCAGAGGACTTGACTTCGCGCGACCAGTCATAAGAAAATCCCATCATATTCATTTGCCGCTTAAAATTTTTAATTGCCCGCTCGGTCATAATAGCGGGATGGGTTTTTGTTTTAATGGCGTAATTTTCGGCCGGTAAACCAAAAGCATCCCAGCCTTGCGGATGCAAAACATTTTTGCCGTTCATTCGCCAATAGCGGGAAACAATATCGGTGGCGGTATAACTTTCCACATGGCCGGCGTGCAAACCGTCAGCCGAAGGATACGGAAACATATCTAAAACATACTGCTTTTCTGCTTTGCTTTTATCTTTCGCCACAAAAAGCTCCAGGTGCTTCGCCCAGTACTTTTGCCACTTAGCTTCTATTTTTTTATGGTTGTATTTTGCCATTATGTTTTTACTCTATCTCATCTTTGACTTTTTTTCAATACTGCTTTATGCTAAGATTTAATTACTTATGCGCAAAATTTTTCTATTAATCATCTCTATACTGGCTGTTCTAGTTATAGCTCTGCCTGCCCAAGCTGACGAGTCGGCCTGTAAGACCGGCTTGCAATCGCTCAACCTGACACCCGTGGCTGTGGTTTGTGGCGCGGCGCTTGACGCGATTAACCCCTGCGAGCTGGCAATCTTAATATTGCTAATGGCCTCAATGCTGGTTCTTGACGATAACCGCAAAAAAGCGCTGCGCACTGGCTTGAGTTTTGTGGTGGCAGTGTTTGTCGCCTATTTTTTAATGGGCCTTGGACTGCTGGAATTCATCCGGGCTTATACCCTTTCTTTTTCGGGCATTTTTTACAAAATAGTGGCCAGCCTTGCAATTATTATCGGTTTGCTTAATATTAAGGATTACTTCTGGTACGGCGGCGGTGGCTTTATTATGGAGGTGCCGCAAAGCTGGCGGCCAAAGATGAAAGAGCTGATTCGGGGCGTTACCACGCCCTGGGGCGGATTCATTGTCGGACTAGTTGTAAGTTTATTTCTACTCCCCTGCACTTCCGGGCCATACGTTGTTATTCTGGGACTGCTGGCTGCTAAAACCACGCTTTTTAAAGCAATATTATATCTAATTGCTTATAATCTGATTTTTATCGCGCCAATGGTGGCAATTGTACTGGCAATGTACTGGGGTCTGCCGCCCGAGCGAGCCGAAGACTGGCGTAAACAAAAAATCCGGCTGCTGCATTTAATTGCCGGATTGGTTTTGGTGGTATTGGGTATTGTGATGTTAGCAGGGTGGATATAGAAATAGTTAAAAGTTTAAAGTTCAAAGTTAAAAGCTAAAAGTCTTTGTTCTTTTCAGCTTAACCCTTTATTACGAAAGGAGGAAAAAATGGATGAATTGAGAGAGTGCATCGGAGGTTTTTTAAATCAAGAGGTTCTTTTAAGGGGATTAGCAGTGGCTGGCCTGGCCTATATCGCCCTCTGGCTTGTTTTCCTCTTCCGCGAAAAAAGAGAAAGGAGAATGTCGCGGCGATAACCAACGTTCGCGCTTAATCAATCCCTAAGGAGGCGTCATGGAAAAGCGAAATGGCCTTTGGATAAATATTTTCCTGGTGCTGGCCGTTGCTTTATTGTTAATCTTCTTACTTATTAAATCCTGATTTTATTCCCTATATTCAGGTTCCGTTCCTGTTGTCAAAATAGAAAAAGGGCGCCTCAAGCGCCCTATTATTTTTGTGTCCAGCTCATAAAAACCCCCTCTCATTCTGTGGGATGGTTTTTATTTTATAATCTTTTTTAATTTCCTTTTAATAGTCCATCTCTTAAATATCGGCAATTTATCCAAAAGAGTTTTACCCTGCAGATGGTCAACTTCATGACAAATCACCCGCGCCAGCAAATCGCTGGCTTTTAGTTTCTGCTCCCGGCCCTGCCTGTCTAAATACTCAACCACAATTTTCTCCGGCCGCTTAACTAAAATTTCATAACCGGGCAGGCTCAAGCAGCCCTCAATCATAATCGCCTTGTCTTTTTTGTCTATGATTTTGGGATTAACCAAAATCTTCAAGCCCTCGCCAATATCAACCACTATAATCTGCTTCAGTTCTCCCACCTGGTTAGCCGCCAGCCCCGCGCCGCCTTTGGCGTAAAGCGTCTCCGCCATATCATCAATCAGTTTTTTTATTTCAGCGTCAATCTGGCCAACTCGCTTGGCTTTTTGTTTCAAGATTTTATTCGGGTAAGTCTTAATCTCTCTAATCATGTTATTTTTAGATTTTTGATGTAATCGCGCTTGGCGAAAAATTTGTCAGAAAATATTGGCGAGCCGAGCGTTGAAAAATCGCGTGTTGCGGTTGATGATGCATATTCTCTTTTGCCCGCCCGCCGATAACCAAAGCTTGATTACTCGGACTTATAATTTTACGCAAACTCCAGTTCGCTTTAAATTATATATCAGCTAATCATTATCGAGCTTTGGCAGGCGCGGTCGGCACAAAAGAGAACATCTATATTTTAAACAATGCTTTCGCATTTTTTGTGGTAATCTCCGCTACCTTTTCAAATGATATGCCGCGCAGTTCAGCCACTTTCTCCGCCACGTATTTTACATACGCCGGTTCGTTCCTTTTACCGCGAAACGGGACGGGCGTCAAATAAGGGCAGTCAGTTTCAAGCAACAATTGCTCTATTGGCATCTGCTTTATCACTTTATCATAATCCCGCGCAAAAGTGATTATGCCGTTAAAACCCAGATAAAAACCCATTTCCAAATAGAACTCGGCTTGCGACCAGCGGCCGGAAAAAGAATGAATCACGCCGCGCAGTTTTTTGTTACCGACCATGTCCCATTGTTTCAGTGTAGCCAGTAAATCATTGTGCGCTTCACGGCAGTGAAAAATTACTGCCTTATCTAATTCCTGCGCTAGCGCCATTTGTTCCAGCAGAGTTTCGCGCTGCAACAATTTGTTTTTTGTTATCTGTTTACTGTTGTCTGTTATATGATAGTAGTCCAGACCTATCTCCCCTATTGCCACGACTTTCTCGTTAGCTTGTCCTGAGCTTGCCGAAAGGACCAATGCTTTGTAGCATTCATAATCAAATCTTTCCGCGCTGGTCTTAAATTCAACAGTTTCATATTCATCAATTTGCGCGTTTATCTCCTGCTCTTTCAAATGAATCGGGTGCAAACCGACTGCCGCGTAAACGCCCTCGGGGTATTTTTTCGCATACTCAACAGCCCGTTGGCTGGTGTCGTGTTCGGAACCAACATTAATCATCCAAATATTTTCTTTCAGCGCCCGCTTAGTCACTTCATCGCCGTCATCTTTATAGGCGACAAAATTGACGTGGGCATGGGCATCAATTAACATAATTAAATTATACCAAAAAACTCAAAGTTTAGTTATTTTTTCCAAAATAAGCAAAAAAGTAGCTGGTTACATCTTGAAAATCTAAATTATTCATCAGCTGGGCGGAATTTAAGTTAAAATAACTTATATCTTTTGCGCCGCGCATTTCCAGATATTTCAGCAAAGCATAAATAGAAGCATGGCTGTCCATTTGACAATTATAGATTTGATTAAAATTAAAATCTTTTAAAACCTCGGCTGTTTTTTTGTCCCATTCGTTGGCTTGGGAAAAGGTAGTATGATGGGAAAAATCAACACTGGCAAGAACAAAACTATTTTGCGGCAAAATTTCATTTAAAATGCGGGCTAACTCATCAGCTTTTGGCGCTTTAACGCCAAGTTTAATAATCACCGGCACAATTTTCACATCGGGTATATAATATTTAATGAATCCTGCCAAAGCCGAAATTGAATGTTCTCTTTCAAATGGCGTCTCTTCGTTAAAGGCAAGCCCGGAATTAATCAGCCGATCTCCGATATTCTTATCGTTTTCCAACGTCCCCCAGGGAGTTTTATAAGCGAATCTGGAAATCAAAATATCATGCGAGCCGGCTCCAAAATGATTCGGGCCTAAAATTACGATGGTTGCCAAACCCGCGCTCTTTAATCCGGCAATAAAAGAAGCTATCTTGTTTGAAACAAAAAAATGGTGGGATGAAATCCCGCCAATTTTTTGAGCCGGCCCCGCCTGCGGCTCAACATCTAAATTTCCATAAAGTTCGGTTATTTGGCTATAAGCGGAGTGAATTTCTGCGCTCGGGCTTAATTCAATTTTTTGACTTTTATCTTGGCCGTAAAAAATTAATGCCAAGCCGCCCAGCATAACTCCGGCCGCAATTAAAATTATAAGCCATTTTTTCTGCATCTATTTAAGAAGCGCACCGCCCCACTCAACAACCGTGAATCCGGTCCTTTGCGGCGTTTTGGGCAGAATTTGTTCTGGAATCGGAATCGGCATATCCAAACCTTTTGCCGTCATAATTACGCGGATAACCCTATCGGGTGTGATGGAAAAAGCCAAAGGAGCTAGCGCGTCAATCTGGACCCTATCCAAAAAAGCTATTTCGTAATAGGGCTTCTCTGATAATTTTTCAATCCAATACGCTTTAAAGTCGGCGGTTTCTTTTTCATTTAAACCGAGCACCGCTAATTTTTCTCTAAGGAAAACATCTATATCGAACCGTTTTACAACCCAGCCGGCAGTAATTTCCGGATAATGCAAGCCGTAACCCTCCCAAAGCAGACTTTCGTATTGTTTGCCGGTTTTTAGATCCGTAATTATCCCATCGGGAGTAACCTCAATATTCCACCCCCCGCCGTAATAGGGCTCGGAATGATATATCCCGCCATTGGGAGAAACGCTTAAATTCAATTCTGTTTTTTCCTGCGGATAAAGATAAATCACCGGTTTACACATTTCTGCCATTGTATCAAATCTTTTATTCATAAATTGAATCCATCTTCCCAAAACATCTTTCCAATAAAGCAAGGGTTTATAATTTATGAACTGCCCATAGGTATATTTGCTCGTTTGCTGCTCTTGATAGGCGCCATCGCTGTTCGTTCCATAATACGCCATTGTATTCTTGTCGTTATAGAGCGCCTTTAGCGCGGGGTCGTTGGTATCCTTTAATTCATACAATATAGCCCCATTCTGCGCCTTACCGGCTACAATTAAATTATTTTCATTGATCTGGTCGGCCGGAACAGCCTGTAAAAGAGCGCATTCTGAACTGCAAGTACGGATATTATATATATATTCTTCGTTATTAGCCTGCCCATTAGTAAAAGTAATTAAAAGCTTCCCCGCCGAATCGACGAATGGCAGGTCAAAACTATAGCCGAGAGCCGTCTGGTCCGGAAGGCGAAAAACAACGCATCCCGCTTCATTTTTATAGGCATCTCCTAAAACCGAATCAGTAAAGAGTCTTTTTGAAATATGCTCATCTTTAAAAAACTGCTGCGAGCCACCTTTTTTCAGAACGAGATCGGAATCGGGGAAGTTTATCTTTTCGGGCGCATCGTCAATTCCTTTAATATTAGAAATTTCCTGCTCCTGCGCGCCCTCAAAAACAACACGATAAAAACTGTAGCCCATTCCCTCTAAGACTTTTAAATAAAGAGTTTGGCCTTCATGCGCGCCGTTAAGAATTTTCCCAACTTTATAAAAATCGGCGGTTTCAAATTCTTTTGGCTTTTTTGTTGTATCCTGAATCAACTCGTCATACCACTGAACAGACACTTGGCCGGGCAGTAATGACGGGCTCGGCAACAAGGATGGCGATTCCGAAAATGAAGGAATCGGAGATGGAGATTGGGAAGCGCTCGGCGAAGGACTTGATGGTTTTAACAGCCCAAAAAATCCATTATAAAAATAAGCGGCCGCGCCGCCTGTCAATAAAATAAATAAAACGCAAATTAAAATTATCCGTCTGGTCTTGCTCTTTTGAGGCACAATCGGCGCAGAGCCCGGTGCCGGCTGAGGCTGAAGCGGGTTTAAATTTTGTTCGTCCATATTTTTTTATTTAATAATCTTTTATACTTTTATTATACTGCTTTGTCTTTTTTGCGCAACCACCTCCGATAAAGCCAAAAGTAAATGACGGCAATGAGGAGATAGTTAAAAATAACAAATTCGGGCGTGCTCCAGGCCCAGCCGTCAAATTTCCACTGCGACAACGGCCACAAAAAGGGCGTGGGAAAAAATTTGTAAGAATGCGTCGGGATGTCAATTAAAATATGTGTCAGCCAGCCCGCCATTACCCATGGCGCGCCTCTCTTTTTCAAAAAAACAATGGCAAAGACAGCCAGAAAAACAACCAAGCTGTGCGAAAAATTATAAAGCCAGTGGGTCAGGTTGATTATCAGATGCGTGTTTTGGGGCATTGGTTCGGTTATCTGGTAGTGCGACAGATTGGCAAACGACCCGTAGCCAGCCAGAATACTGCCAAAAAACCACGCAAACAAAATTGTGAAAGTAAAAATATCCGGAATGATACTCCAAAAAACAAACCAGTGGATTGGCGCCGGTTTTTTTGTTATTTGATGTTTATTGGCAGTTTTGGCAATTATGCCGCCCCAAAGCCCGTGCGCTATAAAATCCATAAGTTTTTTCATTATATCAAATTTTTTACCAAATTAAAAGGCGGGTCATAACCGATGACCCGCCAAGCAAAGACTTTACGGTCTGGGCCCTACGATAAGTACAAGCCACAGCACTGCAATCAATCCAATACTGAAAAAAGTCACAAGGCCCTTTTCTAAACCGTTCGCTCTGCACCAAAAACAGACGCTTATCATAATATAAACAAGCCCAAGTGAAATAATCAGAAATACTGCCAGCCGCAAACCCAAGCCAGCTATTTTCAATACTGCTGTTACGTTCATAATCACCTCCCTAAACCGAAAGATTGAAAGAACAAATTAAACAATTCGTGGAAACAGCGCCTCCCCTTTTTTAATTTCGCCCGTTTCAACGGCTTTTAATATTTTTTCAGCCGTTTGAGGCATAAAAGGAACCAAGCCCTCCCCTATTCTAATGATTACGCCCAGCAATTCGCCCAAGACCGCTTGGGCTTTTTGTTTGTCGGTCTTCACTAATTCCCATAATTTATTTTCTTCAATGTATTTATTGGCCCAATCAACTTTCTCTTTTATTTTCTGCAGCGCCTCAAACAATTTTAACTCTTTAAAATAGCTTTCTATATTTAAATCAGCGCTTCGAGCCGGCTGCATTTGGCCGTCAAAATTATTCTCAATCAAATTAAAAACCCGGCTGACTAAATTACCCAGGCCATTGGCCAAATCAGCATTGTATTTTTCAACCAATTTTTCCCAAGAAATATCGCCGTCTTGGCCATAAGTCAGCGAGGACATCAAAAGATAGCGCGCCCCGTCAGCGCCAAATTTGGCTGTCAAATCCTCCGGCCAAATCACGTTGCCCAGAGATTTGCTCATCTTTTGACCGTTGGTCGTGAAATAGCCGTGAACAAATATCTTTTTGGGCAATGGCAATTCCAGCGCCAAAAGCAAGGCTGGCCAGATTGTCGCGTGCACCCGCAAAATGTCTTTGGACATTAGCTGAACATCCGGCGGGAAGAATTCTAACTTTTCACTTTTAACTTTTAACTTTTCACTTTTTCCATCCCAGCCAAGACCCGTTAGATAATTTAAAAAAGCGTCTATCCAAACATAAAGAGTATAGTTTTTGTCAAACGACAAAGGAACGCCCCAAATTATATTTTTGCGAGAAATAGAAATATCCCTTAAACCGGAATCAATAAAACTTAAAACTTCGTTTTTCCTTTCGGCTGGCTCAATCTGCAACTCGCCGGAAATAATTTTTTCTTTTAAAATAATCTGAAATTGCGACAACTTGAAAAAATAGCTTTCTTCTTTCATTAAAATCGGCTCAATCTGGTGTTCCGAACATTTCCCATTAATTAGGTCATCGGATATTTTATACTGCTCGCAACCCGTACAATAAAGTCCTTCGTATTCATCCTTGTAGACCAAACCTTTATCATAAAGAGTCTGCGCAGCTTTACTCGCTGCTACTTCGTGCTCCGGGTCTGTCGTGCGGATAAAATTATCATAATCAATATTAAGCGCTTGCCACGCCTTTTTGAAATCTTCTGCTTTGCCATCGCAAAATTCTTTCTCTGATTGCCCGGCTTTTGCCGCTGCCTGCGCCACTTTGGCGCCGTGCTCATCCGTGCCGGTCAGAAAAAAGACCCGCTCCCCTTTTTGGCGATACCATCTAGCCAAAACATCCGCCGCCACGGTAGTATAAGCATGGCCGATGTGCGGTTTATCGTTGACATAGTAAATGGGAGTAGTAATGTAAAACTTTTTATCCATGATTAATTACTAAAACGAACTCTCCTTTTAAATTATTCTTATCGCTTTCCAAAATTTTAATTATTTCCTCCGCGCTGCCCCGGTATATTGATTCAAACATTTTGGTCAGCTCACGGCAAACGACAATTTCAGTTTTTAGTTGATAGTTTTTAGTTGATAGCGACAATTCATTAAGAGTTTTTATTATCCGGTGCGTTGATTCGTAAAAAACAACCGTATATTTTGCCGCGGCGACTTCGGCAAAAAATTTATTCCGCCCTTTTTTGTGCGGCGGGAAACCCATAAATATAAATTTATCAGCCGGAAAACCGGATACGCTCAAGGCGGCTATGGCGGCGTTGGGGCCCGGGATCGGGGTGATTTTTATCCCATTTCCTCTCCCCCTCAGTTGAGGGGGAGATTGAGAGGGGGAGGTGCTTAAATTTTCAACTCCCCACCCAACCCTCCCCTCATCTGAGGGGAGGAGGCTGAATCTTTTTAATAATTGTTCAATTAATTTCCCTCCCGGGTCCGAAATCCCCGGGGTGCCCGCATCAGTCACCAGCGCCACTTTTTTGCCCTGCGCCAACTCCCCTGCTATCTGCTCCACCCGCGATAATTTACTATGCTGAAAATAACTGACCAGCGGTTTTTTTATCAAATAATGGTTCATTAATTTTATGGTCTGGCGCGTATCTTCGCAAACGACCAAATCAGCCTCCTGCAAAACCTCCAGCGCCCGCAAAGAAATATCTTTCAAGTTGCCAAGGGGCGTGGCCACAATGTATAATGTTCCCATAGGTTAATTATACTTATAAATTGTATTTAGTAAACGCGCATTGGCGAAAAATTTGTCAGAAAATCGCGATGAGCCGAGCGTATAAAAATCGCGTGTTATGGTCGGGGCGCCGATAGGCGCCGTGGATAGCGATTTTAGCGAGGCGAATCCGATTTTATCAAATTTTTACGCCCTGCGCGCAGTCTTTTGGTTACTTTTCTGCTGACAGAAAAGTAACAAACAGAATTATGATCCTTTTCCCCCATATGCTGGTCGGCGCCGCCCTTGGCGCTAAAATTCAAAGTTTCTGGCTCATTTTTATTTTCGCCATCGGGCTTCATTTTTTATTTGATCGCCTGCCGCACTGGGAATATAGATTTGCTAAACCCGACCAGAAAGTCGAGCTGGAAAATATATCCCGAAAAATGCTTCTTATTTTCTCAATCAAGGCAATGGTCGATTTTGCGTTCGGCAGTTTAATTATCTGGCTGCTCTGGCAAAATTCTTTCAATTTATATCCTGTCCTGCTTGGCGTATCGGCCGCGTTGCTCCCCGATATTGCCGTATTTTTGCATGTATTTACCCGCGCTGTGCTGGGTTTAGAAATAAAAATGCTCAAGAAATTCTATCTTTTTCATACCAAAATTCATATCCTAAAAACAAAAAATCCCCCGCTCTGGGGAATTGCAATTGAAAGTTTCGTAATATTATTATCAATCTATTTGCTCTGGCAATAAATCCTTGCCCCGCCAAGCGGTTATTTATTAAAATTAATATTGGATGTCTCTCGCCGCCCAGAAATCTTTAAGCAGGACCGAGATAACCGCGGCCAGCGGCACAGCCACCAGCATACCCAGAAGACCAGCGAGCTTGGCGCCGACCAGCAAAGAAATTATCACCACCAAAGGATTAAGGCCCACTGCCCGCTTCATAATTTGGGGAGCGATTATATTCCCTTCCAGCTGCTGGATAACAATAAAAAGAATTAAAACCAGCAGGGCTAAAAAGGGTGCTTGCGTCAAAGCAATAATAATAGCCACTGCCCCCGACAAAACAGGCCCGATAAAGGGAATGATTTCAAAAACCGCAGCCAGCAGAGCCAAGGTCAGCGCAAACTTCACTCCCAGCAGCATTAAGCCGATGTAAGATAGCAGGCCTATGGTGAACATAATAATTAATTGCCCCCGCAGCCACGCTCCTAATTTTTCCTGAATTCTTTCGGTCAGATCGGCGACATAAATCCGATGCTTTTCCGGCGTGATGCCGGCAAAAAAATTCTTGATTCCTTTGTCCTGGACTACCAGATAAATTGAAATCACTAAAATTACCACGGCATTGACTATGCCGCCAAAAATATCAATCGCCGTTCCCAAAATATTGGTCGCCGCGCCGGAAAGCTGATCGCTCGCTTTTCCCAAAAGACTCTGTATGTTGGTCAGACCTATTTTTTGTTCTATATTGCTAAATAAAGCGCCCAGTTTGCCCGCTATCTCCGGCAGATTATTGGCTAATATTTTCAATTGGCCGGCCAGGGGCGGCAGCACCAGATAGAAAAACAGCGCCATCAATAAAAATATTGCCAGATACATAATCGCCGTGCCAAAAACCCGCCTAACTCTGTGCTTAGCCAGCCAGTCCACGGGGCCGTCAATGGCGGCCGCGATAATGACCGCGATAAAAAGCATCAGCACAATATCGCGGATTAAATACAAAAAATACAGCCCCAAAATGACGGCGACAAAACGCAGGATGGTGGAAGTTGTAATACTGATGGTCTGTTTTTCTAGCATAGAAGCTTTGGATTACTTATTTATAAAATAACATTAAATCTTATTCATGTAAACCCCCAGCCGTATAAAATTTAATTTGAAAAAAATCAGCCGGAGCGTTCGCGCTCCGGCCGTGGTTTAATAAGGCCAAGCCCACTTTCCTTTATTAAAGACATGAAACCATGGCGACTCCGACCGATAAGAAAAACCGGCTTCTCTCATCTGTTTTTTAATCTTTTCCCAATGGCTTCTTTTCACCTGCCCTCTTTCTATGCTCACTGCGAGACTCCCCTCCTTAGTCACGTCAAAGACGATCTCTTCCCGTTCTGTTTCCATAGTAAATTTCTTATCAAATACGATTATTTCCCGCTCTAATATTATAGACAATTTCTTTTCCGCAAAAATCTGGTCTACATGGCTCTTGGATAAACCATTCGGAGCCAGCCAATGCCAATCTTCTAATTTTTTGCGCTTTGGACTTTTGTGATCTGGATAAAAATCCAGCCGCAATTGGATATAGCCCTTTTCGTAATACTCTTTGATATCATCCAGAGTCAGCATGACCAACCTCCTTTTTGATGTAATAAGAGCTGTTTAAACCATTATAATCTAAAAAACTCAAAACCCAAACCCCCAGCCGCAAAAACGGTTGGGGGTTATTAATATATAATGAATTCTTGACGTTATGATAAACCAGGCGTAATATTATCAATCAAACACAGTACCTAAATAAAGCTCATCAAATGGGAGGGAATATGATAAAAGAAACATTAACGCTGGTATTCAATCCGGAAAAATCAAGTAAAGAAATCCAAGAAGTTTTTGCCAACGATTTAGCGCGCACACTTTGGCTGGGCATAAGACAAGGCCACCTTAAAGACGAACTCTTCGAAAAACATTGCCTCCTCTACGCCAAAATGATTAAAAGGGCCAAGGAGGATGGGCGCCTCACCTCAGAAGTACTTTTTAGAATCCTTTCTGGTATGGCCAAGTATCCTGGCGAAGGCATCATTGGCTCAAAAGAAAGGGATTTTGCGGCCGAGTTACTGCCATTCGTCAATGGGGAGAAAACCATCAGTTACAAAGTTGAACTCAAAAAATAAATCAATACGCGGTAAAGTAACCGCGACTTTACGAGGCACGCCCCAAAAGCGTAGCCTCTTTTTTTTATTTTCGTATAGGACAATTCCATGGAATTGTTCAATGAAGGTCGCGACATAAATCAAACCCCCCAGCCACAAAAACGGATGGGGTTTTAATTCGTTCAAAAAAACATAAACTTCTGTTTATTTAAACAAAAATAAAAACCTACTCATCCTTGTTAGGATTTTCGGTTTTTTCTAAAACAGTTTGGCAAAAGGATTACTTTACAGCCAAGAAACGATCCCCTTTAATGAAGGGTGGTTCGTTAATACTGCCAATATGGGTACCCAAATTGCCTACAACAGTCAACTCTCTGCCCGGGGCATGATAAAAAGAAGTCCAGCCCAACGCCAGCATTTCATCCAGACACTTGTGAGAATCCAGCCAAGTACTGCCGCCTCCGATGATACGATTTCTGCCAATTTTTACATCATATTCGTTGGAATATCCCTTTCCAAAAGCGAAAAAATGCTCCGCCCTGGCAAGCTCTATTTTCCGCCTTTCGCAAAAAGTAACCACTTGCTCAAACGAAGCCCCTTCTTTTCCTATAATCACATAGAAGCAGTTAAATTCCCTAATCCCCTCCCCTGTAATCTTAAGTTTTTCGTAGGGAATTGATGTGCAGCTCCAGGTAAGAGGCATGCCTTGCCTCATTTGCCAGAACGGCTGGCTGTAATCAACAACGATTGGAAATATCCGCCCGTCCACGACAAATTGCCTCGGCTCTCGCATAATCGCTCTTTTCATAACCATCCTCCTTTTTGATTCGATTTTAAGAACTTGAACTTGGTATTCACATCTAAAAACATTATGAGAACAATAAAATGATAAGCAAAAATTATCTGCAAGTCAATGACCCAGAGCAAAAAATTAGAAAAACCCCAACCGCAAAAACGGGCGGGGGTTATTTTTTGATAATTTTACGGCTCAAGGCGGGTTGAGCCGTATTTTGGGTTTATTTTAAAATATAAAACGTGCCTTTTTGAACGCCCTGCCGGACAACTTTGTCTTCCTTTTCCAGCTCGTCCAGATAGCGCGTGGCGGTGGCGTCCGACACCCCAAGCAGGGCCTGCACCTCGTCATTGGTGATTTTACCCTTTTCCTGCAGCGCGGCAAAAATTTTCGCCTTTTGCTCTGACTTTTTTTCCTGAACTTTTCTGCCGTATTCAGCCAATCCCCTGCCCGTTTCCCCCGCTTCTTCTTTTTCTTTTTCCGCTGCCGCCAAATCGCTTTCCAGTTTTTTTATTTTATTTTTCTGCCAAATCCAAACCATCCCCGCTCCCAAAATCAAACCGATTAAAAAATAGGAAAATGAGTTCATAAGTTTATTCTTTCTTTATTATCCCCCTTCCCCGCCATTTTGGCAACATAAAACCCCCAGCCGCAAAAAAGACTGGGTTTTTTATTTTCTATCCTGCTTCAATAATGGTGTACCTGACACTTTTTTTAAAAGGTTTGTAAACTTAACTTTGAAGTGCACCACTTCAGGTATAATAAATACATATGAAGTACACGCACTTTTCAAAGCCAGATAGGCTGGAACTCTCCATCCTATTGAACAGGGGTTATTCATACAGAG
>Ga0180007_10002356_pt1 | contig 22721 bp, 18 predicted proteins | sample MM_PC_MetaG_FD_121122 | JGI IMG/M metagenome (GOLD analysis project Ga0180007, IMG submission 121122) | Groundwater microbial communities from the Aspo Hard Rock Laboratory (HRL) deep subsurface site, Sweden - MM_PC_MetaG | ecosystem: Environmental > Aquatic > Deep subsurface > Groundwater... | reverse complement strand
ATCAGGGTGTCGGTGAAGATGTCGGCCGCAATGCTGTTTTTGCCTGTTGCCGTGCCGATTAAGGTGCCGGCAGATGTCTCCAGAACGATGTTCACCCCGCTGAAATCGCTGTCTGTATTTTCCAGCCAATTGTAGGAGATCCAGTCATGGTCCCCTGCCCCCCCATTGATGCTGTCATTGGCCAAAGAGCCGATAAAGCCGTCATTGTTGCCCGACCCGTTCAAGGTGTCCTGATAGCTTGATCCGCTGGCGCCCCGCATATTAACAAGGGTGTCTTGAAACCCATGCCCGTCGTCGGCTGTGCCTTCAGCACCGGTTGCGGCAAGGTTGACGGTTACGGCGCCCGGCGAATCCAGGTACATGGCAAACACATTTTTGTTTGGGGTTCCGGTCAGAGAATCGGCACCGGCGGCCCCCCATAGATGCCAACTGCCTTCAAATTTATTGTCTGTATCTGTGACGGTGACGGTCAGGGTGTCGTTGTAGGCAGATCCGTAAATGGTAGAGACATTGGACAGGGTATCGGTATTTCCCCAGCCGTCGGTGATGGTAGATCCGGCAAAAGATTTGGTGGCATGGTTATATGAAAGCGTGCCGACAATGCCGGCGGGGTCATTCTGGTAGGTCACGCTGTCAAAATTGTTTTTGGGATCAAAGGGGCCGCCGTCCAGGGTGTCGTTTCCCGGGCCCCCGATGAGTTTGTCTTCTCCGCCCTCACCATAGAGAGCATCATTGCCGGGCCCCCCGTCCAGCAGGTCATCGTCATCTCCCCCATAAAGGACATCATCGCCGGAAATGCTGTTATTCCCCGAGTCATCTCCGTATAGGGTATCGTTTCCGGCATACCCCCAAAGGGTGTCATTGCCCGTCCCGCCGGAAAGGATGCCAGCGACGGATGTTCCGTACAGGGTCTGATTATTGGGATCGGTTGGCGGTGTTGGTTCAGGTGTTGGTTCAGGTGTTGGTTCAGGTGTTGGTTCAGGTGTTGGTTCAGGTGTTGGTTCAGGTGTTGGTTCAGGTGTTGGTTCAGGTGCCGGATCGGGTGAAGGGATCGGTAGGGGATCGGGTGCGGGTACCGGTTCATCCGGTTCGGTTTGTGCAGTGGTATCCGGATCATTCCGGGCAAAAAGGGTTGGGGGATTGTCAACCGGATCCTTTAGTGTTTCTCTCATCCGGGCATCGGCAGCAAAGAATAGCGGCGAAGCCATAGCGGAAAAATCAATGAGGTCGAGAACCTTATAGGCCATTTGACCGGTAGCAACGGTGCCGCCCTGTTCCTGTCCCTCGTTGCCATCCGGTCCGTCACCGGTTTCCCCTGCCCCGCCATTGGCATTTCCGTCGTCTTCCCCTTGGGTGCCATCCTCTTCATTTGTGCCGGCCGGGATTTCGGCACCCCGGATGGGGGCCCTGGATTGAAAATAACTGCGTTCTTCCTGGGTCAGCGGGCGGGCCGGCTGGATGGGTTGGTTTTCCAAAAAATCAATGATTTTCAAAGGATCACTGATAAACTGGATATTGCCCATGCGGTCCTGGACCACCAGAACATGGCCCGGGCCGATATCTTCAACCCCATGCCTTTCCGTGGCGCCGCTGACGTCACTGACAACCGTGGTGCCGCGAATCCCGATGGCGGCCAGGGGAGATTTCAGTTTAAAATTGTCCGGGTTCTGTTCTGCGATTTCTCCGGTAATGGTCCGGAAAACACCCTTGGTCATTTGAAGCAGCAGGTCTGAATTGCCGGGCGTTTCTGTATCATACACATAGGAATTTATGCTGATTTCACTGTTTTCTCCGAGCGAAAGGGAGGTCCGGTCCAAAAATTGAACCTCCAGCTGGCTTCCCTGGGTCGTTACCAGGGTGTCTCCCTGGAAAATGTCGCTGCCAGACGAAAGTGTCCTTAATTCTCCATGGGATAAGGCCTGGGCCGATCCCTGCAGCGAAACTACTTTGCCAACCGATGTCGCGGACAGTGTGTTTTCGGGCATTTTTTTCCCTCATCTGTATAAAAAAATTTTTGTATATTATATTACTCTTTATTTCGGTAAATACCAAGAAACAATTAAATTGAATTTATTTTTTTTACAGGGTGTTTACAATCCAATGGAACGCAGATCCTCAAAAATTCCTGGCCTGTTTTGGGCGGGGGCCTGACAATTAAACTTCATTCAACCCAAGGCAATGCCAGCTTCCGGACCCGCAGCAGATTCGATTCACTGCCATGCGTATCCCCTGATACCTTGATTCGGGTTCGCCCGAGGTTTCAAGCACCTGTTTGATAAAAATCTCAACTGCCCCCCCATGGGAAACGACCAACACGGTCTGTTCTTCATGGCAAAGGGCTATCCGGCAAAGGGCTGCGGTCATTCTCAGGGATACATCCCTTTGGGTTTCAATTTCCGTGGGAAACGGCAGGGTCGGATAAACGGCGGACCGCTCCTGGTTTATACTGCGTCCTTCTCTTAAATCAATGTCCTGGATGATCTTAAGCGATTTTTGAAGGGCCGTGGGCACGGCCGTTTGATAGGCCCGCTTCAGATCACTTGTGTAAATGGCATGGATGGTTTCTTTTGCCAGTTGTTCTGACAGCAGGAGTGCCATTTTCCTGCCCTGGGGGTTTAAGGGAACATCCGTGTGCCCCTGAATTCTTCCGTCCACATTCCATTGGGTCAGGGCATGGGAAACCAGCAGAATCTGAACCGTCAAATGGAAAACCCGCCCAGTTTTGTTTCCAGGTACTCGTTGATCCCTTCCCTGGATCCTTCCCTGCCCATTCCGCTGTCTTTCATTCCGCCAAAGGGAGCGGCGGCAGAGGTCGGGTTGATGTCATTGATCCCTATGATTCCGAACCTGAGGCCTTCGAAGGCGGCCATGGCACGGGAGGTGCTTTTTGTGTAGACATAGGCGGCAAGGCCGTAAACCGTGTCGTTTGCCATTTCAATAACATCTTCTTTGGGATCATAGGCAATAATGGGGGCAACCGGTCCAAAGGTCTCTTCCCTGAAAATCAACATTTCCTTGGTCACATGGGTCAGCACGGTGGGGGCATAAAAATACCCGTTTGAAAGGGCCCCTTCTGTAAGCCTCTGCCCGCCTGTAATGAGCTTCGCACCTTTGTCCAGGGCGTCCTTGACCTGTTTTTCAACCTTTGAAACCGCATCCGGTCCGACAAGGGGGCCGATTTTCACGCCTGCATCCATCCCGTTGCCAGGTTTCATGGCCTGGACACGCATTGTAAATTCCCGGGTAAAGGCATCCACCATGTGCCGGGGAACAAAAATTCGATTGGGAGAGATACAGGCCTGGCCTGTATTGAGAAATTTTACCAGGACAGCCCCCTTGGCGGCATGGACCGGATCGGCGTCATCATACACAATAAAGGGGGCATGACCGCCAAGCTCAAGGGAGATCCGTTTCATATTTCCTGCCGCTTCCTTTGCCAGCAGTTTGCCCACCTGGGTTGAACCGGTAAAGGTCAGTTTCCGGACAAGGGGGTTGGAAACAAAAGCGTGTCCCACAGGTTTCGGGTCAAGGGTGGTGACAAGGTTCACCACGCCCGGTGGAAATTGTGCTGCTTCAAAAATTTTAAACATCTCCAGGGCACAAAGGGGGGTTGCCTCGGCCGGTTTCAATACCACGGTGCATCCGGCGGCAAGGGCCGGGGCAAGTTTCCGTGTGATCATGGAAACAGGATAATTCCAGGGTGTGATGGCCCCCACAACCCCCAGGGCCTGCTTTAAAACAATAAACCGCTGGTCCGGTCTGGCAGACGGTATGGTCTGCCCATACACCCGCTTGGCTTCCTCGGCAAACCACAATAAAAAATCGGCTCCGTACTGGACTTCATTGCGGGCAGCTGCCAGGGGCTTTCCCTGTTCCAGGGTCATGGTCCTGGCAAGATCCTCTTTTCGGTCCAGCATGAGTTTCCAGGCCGTGTACAAATACCGGGACCGCTGGTAGGCCGTCAGACAGGACCAGCCAGCAAAAGCCTTGGCTGCTGCGTCGATGGCATCTGCCACATCCCGGGGGCCTGCATCCGGAACCCGGTCAATCAGATCTCCGGTTGCCGGATTAAATACATCAAATTGAGCACCACTTGCCGCTTCTTTCCATTTGCCGTCGATAAACATCGATGAAATTTCCTTTTTTGTATATGGCAACAAGGTTTTGCCTATGGACTGGTAAGCCATGAATCCTGGCCTGCAACAACTTTTTCCTTAAACAGGATGGCACCGATATCAAGGACGGCCACAACTTCAGGAGTGCATCCATATTTTTGGGGAACTTTGTTTTTCCATCTGTCCGATGCCAGGTAAATATCCGCTTCTTCCTGGGAATTGAATATGTACATGGCACCCCATTCGTTTTTTTCTTCATTCACCCACCAGGTCTTGGCATACAAGGAGGGCATCTCCTTAAAATGGGGATAGGACCCCAGAAACAATTGGCGCATTTTTTCAAGGGAAATCGAATCCTTGGGACGAAATACCACCCACACTGCTTTTTTTTCCATATTTGTTCTCCTTAGCCATTCCTGGGTTTGAGGTTTAAACCTTTAATCCGATTCCGGGGCTGAAAAACACCAGGACTATTCTTTGTACCGGATACCCGTTATTTCATCCTTTCTAAAGTCAAATAAAACCTGTGACTGCCCGCAGCCTTCCAAAACAACCTGATCCGTGTTGGCGACTTTTCCAATAATACTGGCATCTATTTTCCGGCTTGAAAACAATGCCAGAACTTTGTCGGAATTCTCCGGCTTGACCGCAAGAATAAAGCCGAAACTCTGGAAACAATGGAGCCAGTCAATGAGTTCTATGGTCTCGGATCTTGGGATGGCATCCAGATTTATGCTGCCGCCTTTTCCGGAATTTTCCAGAAAGATGGAAATGGTGCCCAGAATACCGGCATTGCTGATGTCCTTGGCGGCACAGGACCATTCTCGTTCGGCAATCAGGGGCAGGGTTTCCAGTCGGAAAAGCAGTTCCTCGGGTGTTTTGCCGGAATTGGCATCCCAGGAGACAACCGAACGGCATCCCCGCCTTCCGGAAAGATCCACGGCCAGGATCAGATCGTCTCCCTGTTGTGCCTGGTGGCTTCTGAGGGTTTTTTGGGCTACCCCCAGAATGGCTACGCTCAGGGACGGGGTCGTAATTTCAGGGTCAGGATGCAAATGTCCCCCCAGCATGGGAACACACAATTTCTCACACCCCCTTTTAATGCCGTCCACGATAAGGGCACGCTGACTTTCATCGCCGCTGGCCAGGACATTGACCAGGCCCAGGGGCCTGCCGCCCATGGAATAGATATCATTCACGGTTACCATGACCGAGGCTTTGCCGGCGGCATAGGGTTCGTTAACAATGAGCCCTGTCATCATTCCGTCTGTTGCAAAGAGCAGGTATTCATCCTTAAATGGAATGACGGCGGCATCGTCTCCGAAATTGGGCAGAGCCGATCCATATTGCTGGGTGGACCTGAGCGTTTCCACCACCGCTTTAATGGGCTGTTTGCGGACCAGGCCGGAATAGTTTCTGACAGATGCGACAATTGCGTCTAAATTGAGTTTTTTCATATCACGATATCTTTCGGAACAAGGGCAAGATCTGCCTGCATTTTTTGATGGGGATGTCCAAAATGTAGCGCTACAGGTTCAATGGGCTTCCAGCCGAGTTTTAAAAAAAAGGGGATGTTCTTTTTTTGGATGTGGGCGGTAAACACCTGACACCCTTTTTTCTGGACACGCTTCATTGCTTCTTTGACCAGGGCCGATCCGGCTGAGCTATCCCTGTAATTTTTATCAACGGCCAGTCGTCCGCCAATCCAGTGACCCGGCTTATCGGTCTCCTTGTATACCCGGACAGTACCCACAATTTTGTTTGTCTGTTTGGCAACCAGGTGGATGGACTCTGTATCATTTTCATCTCTGTCGCAGGTATTAAACAGGCCCTGTTCATCCACAAAGACCTTTCTTCGTATCCGAAAGGCCTCGGATCGCTCAAACTGGTTCCTGGCCGAGTGGCAGATCAGGGGTTCCTGTTTTTTTTCATAGGAGGCCAATGCCGAACAAGCCCCGCATCTGGCACATCCTGCCAAAATTTTATCCGTGGAGATCCCTTTGGTTTGAAGAATTTTGGCAACCGTTTCATAGAGGTGCTTCATGGTATCGCCAGGAAGAGGGGCGGCTTTTTCAAACCCGGAACCTGGAATGGGACGCAGGGGAACCACAAAAGGATACACCCCCAGATCCGCAAGGAACTCACTCCCCCAGGCAATGGAGGTCCTGGTTTCTCCCAGGCCGGCTATGATAAAACTGCTCACCTGGTTGACGCCGAACAATTGAACGGCTTTTTTCCATGCCTTCTCATAGTGGGTCAAGCCTATTTCAGCCTTTGCAGGCGCTACTTTTGCAAGGATATCGCCATCAAAACATTCAATATGGATGCCAATGGATTCAACCCCTGCATCCTTTAGCGCATCCATGAGGCCCAGGTCCGGGGGCGGGGCAATCTGAACCTGAACCGGTATATTAACAGCACCTTTTATGGCCCGGACACATTGGGCCAGGTACCCAATTTCGCTGCCCGGCGGATCCCCCGTACCGGATGTAAGGACCATATGGGCAATATGGTCCATATCCCGGGCGGCTTTGGCAACCATGGCCAGCTGGGCAGGCGTTTTCCTTGCAATGGTCTGTTTGCTGCCAAGGGAAGATTCTGTTGCGCAGAAAGAACATTTTCTATTGTGCTTCCAATGGACACACCGCTGCAGAACTGTGGTGGCAAGGCAATCCTTGCCGTGGAGAAGGGCAATCTGCCGGAAAGGAACTCCCTCCTCCGTGGACTTGCCGTAAAACTTGGGTTCCGGAACTACCTGGATGGAGGTGACAAATCTGGCATTTTTTAAAAGGCTGTACGCACCAGACCTTTCTTCCAGGGAATAGGGTGACTTTGCAACATAATCTCCGGCAATGGGAACGCTTACCGGAATTTTGTTTACCAAAAAAGCACGCCCCTCTGAAGGACCTGCACCGCCCTTGCGCCCGGTTATGTTTTTGGGAACATGGATGCCCAGGCTTTGTATCTCAGTAATGAGATGGTGCATATGAGAAATCTCCCATTTTTGATTCACAAAAACTTAAGATACGGCTTCTACCAGAGATCCTCTCTTTCCACAAGTTATTATCTCAATTTTCGGACTTCGGCTCTGCAGGACCGGGGTCAGGCTTTTTATATTGTGCTTTTTATCGATATTTCCGTACCAGACAGAACAAAATGCAATAAGGAAAGCCTGGCCCCGTTTAAAACCATGTAAAATTACTTGTCGGGCATGGAGGAAATGGTACCGTCCCAGGTATCCACCTTTCCCACCACTTCGTTGGTTTCAGGAAACCAGGTCTGTGTGACAACCTTGGATTCTGTAAAGAAGGTAAAACCGTCCTTACCCATGCAATGCAGATCTCCGAAAAAAGAATCCTTGTGGCCGGTAAATCCGAAAATTCCCAGGGGAACCGGGATACCGACATTGATGCCAACCATTCCACCGTCCGTCCTGGCCGCAAACTCCCGGGCATAATGTCCGTTCTGGGTATAGATGACTGACCCGTTGGCAAACCGGTTGTGATTCATGATTGCAAGTCCTTCTTCAAAGGAGCTTACCCGTTTGATACACAGAACGGGACCGAAAATTTCCTCATCGCCTATGGTCATATCGGCTGTAACATTATCAAAAATCGTCGGGGCAAGATAAAATCCGTTTTCATACCCCGGAACAACCGGGTTTCTGCCGTCCACGATGAGATCCGCACCCTCTTCAATCCCTTTTTCAATCCAGTCGGTAATAAATTTTTTGTGACCTGCATTCATCACAGGTCCCATACCGGTTTCAGGATCATAGGCAGGCCCCAGTTTCATTTCTGCCACAAATTTTTTCAGGTAAGCGACCAGCTCATCTGCAATTTCGTTTTCAACAACGATCACGGGGCAGGCCATACATCTTGCGCCGGCACATCCGCAATAGGCGTTGATAATCCCCCTGGCGGTTCTTTCAAGTTTTGCATCCTTTAAAACCAGGGCATGGTTTTTGGCTTCGGTCAGGGCCTGAACCCTTTTGCCATGGGCTGCGGCTGTTTTATAAATATGTTTGCCAACACTTGTGGAGCCCACGAAAGAAACACCTTTGATATCCGGGTGTTTTAAAAATATTTCCGCCTCATTTCTTCCGGCTGTCACAACATTGAGAACACCCTTGGGAAGTCCTGCCTCCCGCCAGAGTTCCGACAGCCGCAAGGCTGACTGGGGGACAGCGCTGGCTGCCTTGAGAACCATGCAGTTGCCCGTGGCAACGCAGATGGGGGTCATCCAGCCGTGGGGAATCATGGCAGGAAAATTCCAGGGTGCAATTCCCGCAAACACACCAATGGGATGGTGATAAAGAACCGTATCATATCCCTTGCTGGCGTTCATGAGGGACTCACCCTTCATCAGGTGGGGGGCGCCGCAGGCAAACTCAACCACCTCATTTACCTTTAATACGTCTCCCATGGATTCGGTCCAGTTTTTGCCTTCTTCCTGGCAAAGAAGATAGGTCAGTTCTTCCAGGTGGGTTTCAACCAGGGCCTTAAATTTGTACAATACCTGGACCCGTTTGCTCACAGGCGTTGCCGCCCATTCCGGATATGCGTTTTTCGCACTTTCGATGGCAGCGTCCACCTCGGACTGGGTGCATTGGGGGGCCCGGGCAATGACATCCCCTGTGGACGGATTAAAACAATCCATAAATTTATCGGTTTTGGATGCTAAAAATTTCCCGTCTATGAAATATTTTAGCTTTTTTACAGGGATTTTGGCTGTCTCGTCTTCAATATCAAAATACCGGTTCTGTTCCATTTGCATCTCCTTTATTTGGGTATCTAAAATTGCGTTCTCTTTTTGGGGGTGCATTTTTTGCAGTGTTCATGGCCCGGGAAAAATTTTCCCCGCCAATCAGCAATCAAATGCTAATTTTTTTATCAGGTTTGCTGCAATTACATAGGTCTGATCCCTGCCGGAAGAACTCAGAGCCCCTGCCCTGCGGGGGTCAATTTCACAGATATCCATACCGGCAAGACAAATCGAATCGGAAAAAATATGTGCTATGGAATCGGCAAGTTTATAGATCTGTGCCGTGTTCAACCCTTTCCAATTCCGAAATCTTACCCCGTCAAGGGCATTGTTTGCCCCGATGTCCATATCAATCGAAACATAAACATAGGGGGTTGCGATTTTTTTCAGGGCTCCTGCGATTTTTGCAGGATTCAGGGTGCATTCTTTTTTGGTGACGATGGTGGCGCCTTTGCGTTTCAGACCCACATAGGCCCCATAATATTTTTTTATCCGCTGGTCCTTGATGCGCAAATGTTTTTTTTCAGGATAATCGCTTACCCCCAGAACATACAAATTTTCCGGGGCCACCTGCCCGCCTGCAACAAGGGTGTGCAAAAATGAACTGGCATTATAAGAATCCGGCCGATTGTACAAAAACCGATCATTGGCGTCATGGACAGAAGAGGGATTCATTTCCATATCATACTGGATTGCCCCGGAAAGTGCCTGCATGGGAATTACGTCCGTATGGCTGTCAATGACAATTAACGAAATATTTTGTCTTCCGTAATGCCGGGACAAGGCAGCAAAAACCCCTCCTGTCAGAGAATGGTCAATCCCGACCATGCAGGGGATATGGGGTAAAATCCTATCTGTAACAAATTGATCTGCCCCGTCTGCCATTTTTTTGCAGCCATTGCTGTCAATAAAAGAAATAAAACTTTCCGTATTAATTTTTGAATGATCCCCAGGACACGGTTTCGGGCCAAGCCAGGACGGCAGGTGCAAAGAACCCAGGTTGTCACACAGATCAGCTGGAATATCAGAACCAAGGAGGTCCCAAACCCCGTCAAGGGGATCATCAAATCCGTCGGCAGTCCTCAAAAAATGCAGTTTTTCCTGGATGGAATCATATTTTTCATCGCAATCCATTGGACAGCCGAACAACATTATTTTTTTAGTGGAAGTGTTTTTCATTGGGTATCAACATATATCACTGTTCAAGTATAACACGCACAATTCCTATCTTTCATTTTCATCATTTTGCACAGGGTAAACAAATATTCCCCTTTGGTCAAGTAAAATATTAAAACATCTGATGTTTTAATATTTACCCTTTTGCGGACCCCGGTATTTTTTTGCGATTAAGGGAAATAAACAATGGGCTTAAGGCCATTGAACCCCATGGAAAACAAAACCGACTCATCCTCCACAGGGTTCAAGACCCATTGCCCTAAGCGTAACCAACCAAAAGCTTATTTAAAATAATCATCCCTGGCTTTTTTTAACTGAAGTACATTTTCCAGGGGAGATCCCGGGGCAATTCCGCAGCCGGGACATAGGAAATCTGTTCCGTTTTCAAGGGCGGCAGTGGCCTCTTTGTAAGCGGCTTCCGGCGTTCCCATAAAAAGCGTGGTGGCCGTGGCAACGTTGCCAAAAACCCGGACACCATTCTGATGGGCAATATTGACGGCCGCTTTCATATTGGCGCCCTCTTCAATGCTCAGCCCCTTAACACCGGTTTCACACATCAGCGGAATAATCATGTCTGTATTGCCGCAGATATGAAGTACCAGAGGCCCGTTTGCCTTGGCCGCAACATCGGTCAGCATGGGAACCACAAATTTTTTAAACATTTTCGGACTCATGAGTGCAGGTCCGGCAGTCGGCTCTGCCATAACATAATAATCTGCACCGTTTTCAAAAGCAAAATTGATGACATCAATCATGGCCTGCTTGGTGACCTCTACTATTTTTTCAACATCGGCCGCCCTCTTAAAGGTCCATTTCATCAAATTTTCAGTGCCCACAAGGTTGGCGGCACAGGTAAAGGCGCCTTCGGATTCCCCGAAAATCACCATCTTATCCCCAACTTCCTTTTTGAGCAGTTCAAATTGTTTTTTATAGGTGGGAAATCTACCCCGGCTAAGGAAATCAGACGGATATGCCAATCCATCCAGACTTTCTGCATAGGGGTGTTCTTTGATGCAATACTGGAGATCGATTTGCGGAATTCCAAGACCGCAGCCAAAGGCCTCGCTCATCGGGGTAATATCCCACCCCATGGCTTTCACCATTTCAAACCCGGCAAGTTCCGCCGACAATGCAAGGGTGGCCATGGCCTCGGCATTTGTATCTGCCAAAGGCCTTTCTGCGCCGCATTTTTTCATCAGTTCCACCATACCATAGGTGGTAGTACACCCGACAGGTGTCATGTCAACGCTTTTTCCTGCCAACTGATTCATAAATCTTTCTTTTAAATTCATCACGCCTCCGGAAAATTGAAATATTAAACTCACAGATTCTTAGCTGTTTTTTATTGCTGCCTTGGTTTTGGTGATCTTGTTCTTAAACAAAGGTTGATAGATTAGCCAGAAAACCGCCAGCCAGGCAAAAAGAATCAGCATCAGATACTCGTTTTGTGCAAACACCTGTTTTATAACGTAAATACCCAGGAAGACAATGGCCATTCCCCCTAATGTATAGGGAATTCCTGCCTTTAAAAACAGGGTCAGATTGCTTTTGACTTCTTTTTTCCACATGGTTTCACCTTTGTCCCATTGTAATTGCGGTAAATGTGTGACAATCTTTTAGAATCAGGGTGGTTGGCATGCCTTAATGCTTCGGGTAAAGGGTTAAGGATTATTTTAAAGTGCCACCCACCCTGAAGTCTTATTGAACAATCCTGGAAAAATTTCCTAGGAGACCGCTTTTTCTTTGTTCCCGTCATACTCCAATAGGAAAAAGAGGACGGCTCCTACAATAAGCGCCATTGTCGGCCCTGACCAGAAGGCAGACTCCCAGAGCTTTACGTAATTGGCCGAAACCAGGGCAGCACCCATGACGCCCGCAATACCCCTTTGAACATTTGTGGTACACATGGCAAAGGCCAGATAGATACAAAGATATCCTTGAATCAGAAGCGTCAGGCCGAACCCGATCAATTTGGCAGGAAGAATAATCTGAACAAAAGGATGAAAGATCATGGCAAGGCTCATTCCCCAGAATATGGATGTGGCACCGCCCCAATAGGAAGGTTCCTGATCCGGTGTTGAATGTTTATACCGGTTTACAACCAATGCCTGACCGCCGGTCCACTGGGGACCACACAAGGGCAGAAAGGGCACACAGATCCCCTGGAAAATATTTCTGAATGCCGTAATCACATGGTTACGCGGCACTTCAAAAACAACCCTTTCATCTTTCCGCGACTTGTTACAATCTTCTATCATGGCTTCCAGAACAAGGATATCCCCAAAAGCCAGAACATAGGCGACAATGGCAAGGGAAATGGCCGCAACCCATTGACCGGCCGACGGCATGCCGATACCAAGGGCGGTAAAGGAAGACATCATCTGCCCAAAGGGCATGTCAATGATAAACCGGTCAAAAACACCTGTGGGCGGTGAAATCTCACCAGTAAGCAAACCTGCCACATATCCTATGATAAAACCCGGTGCAATTCCGAACCCGGCAACCCAGGCAAACAGATTGGATTTGGCCCGAAACCGCAGCGCCTTGGCGGAAAACAAGATAAAAAAACTGCCCAAAGAAGCGATGATAAAGGCAATGGGCATTTTCCCCATAAAAGGCTGGGCAGGATCAAACACCCGCATTAAAGAAGCAAAACCGGCCCCCAGAAGAATACCTGCCCGCATGGATACCGGGAAGTGCTTGATAACCCAGCGGGTGATCCCCGTTACCCCCAGAACAAGGAAGATGCATCCCACCAGCACCTGCAGGGCAATCAGCGCCTTTATCCTTTCAGGTCCTTCGGCAAACCCGGTCAAATAGGAGATATAAAGGGGAATTCCAGCGGTAATCCACCCGCTGACCGACGGATCTCCGAAGGAAGTGTGTAAAAGGTACAAAAAGTTATTGATGACAACCATTAATACAGCGACCTCAATGGGTATCCCCAACACTTTTACCATGGCTGCCGTGATACCAAGGGGTACACAGCTGAGAATTGCGCCCTGAATGAAATCCTGGTACTCAATCCTGTAGTGCACAAACGGGAGACGCAGTTTTAGAATTCCCCCTGCGTAGGGCAGTTCCTGCGCTTTTTCTTGTGAAGCACTCATCCATTTTCTCCTTTTTTCTATGATTTAAAAAAAAAGCTGTTCATAAGGCCCGTCATTTATGGGATGCTGCTGTTTGCCCCGGGAACAGCACTTAACTTCAGAACAATATCATAGGATTGCAAAACCAACCGGCAAAACTCCGGTCCTTTACAGGGCCAGGTCAATGAGTTCTACCAGGTCATAAACCTTCATGTCGCTTTTAATGCGTTTGGAGCCTTCATTCAGGTTGTAATGGCAGAAGGGGCAGATGGAAACCATCTTTTCTGCGCCGGTATCCAAGGCTTCCTGAACCCTCAGACCTGCATTTTTTCCTGCCCAGTCGCCATACCCGGTCATGACGCCGCCGCCGCCGCCGCAGCAATAGGAATTACTTCGGATTCTTTCCATTTCCACAAACTCAATGCCCGGAATGGACTTGAGCATTTCACGGGGAATGTCATACAGACAATTGTCTTCATTTTTTCCCATATAGGATCCCTTCCACTGCCGTGATCCATCTTCATCGACATCAAAATCAATCAGATGCCTGCCCGTGTGACAGGGGTCATGGTAGGTCACTTTCCAGGGAAGTTCTTTGGTAAACTTTATCTTGCCCTCTTTAAAACAGTTGAAAAGGAAATCCGTGGTATGGATGACCTTGATACCGGCAAAATGATCTTCGTATTCGTCGGAAAGGCTATAATCTTTTTTGATGGCCCTGAAACAGCCTGCGCAGGAGGTCACAATGGTTTGCACCCCATGATTGTCATGGAGCTCTTTGAAGGTTTTCATGTTGGTTTCCGCCACCCGTTTGAATTCATCCACATCCCCAAGTCTCATGGCGGTAGAGCCGCAGCAGATCTCATTCTCCCCGAGAATTCCGAAATCGATGCCAAGTTTCTGAAAGATAGAGGCCGTTGCCACGGGAAAATTTCTGACCGGCAGATTAAAGGCACCGGTACATCCGACATAAAACAGAACAGGCGCATTTTCCTTCATGATGTTCTTGATCGGCGTTTTTGCTTTTTTAAACGGGCGGGTCCAGTCGGTTCGAACCCGTCGCGGCCCCTGGTAGGGATTGTTAAAACTTCTCATGGACTGGGCGATTACTTTCTGGGTCGGCATGGGGCCGACACCGTCCTTAACCGCCTTGCGTCTCATGGCCTCTATAATTTCCGGGATTACCGGTTTATGGTCCAGTTCACACTGATTCTGGCACCCGCCGCAGATGGTACATTTGTAAATGGCATCTACAAAATCCTGGGTCCACTCCAGTTGACCGTCCAGAATTCCCCTGGCAAAGGAAATCTTACCCTTGGATGCCATGTTCCCGTCAAATCCGTATTCCACGCCTGCCGGACAGATCTCTCCATAGGTGGGCGGGGGACCGAAATCATAGGCTGTTTTACAATTACCACATGCAGTACATTTCCAGACTGCGTCTTCCAACTCTTCAAGTGAAGGAATATCCCACTTCATAAAAGCCTCCATATATATTTACAACACCGTTTTTAAAATATCCTTAACTGATTTGCATTCGCCCTAAAGCGCAAGTTTTCCTGTATTCATGATATCATTGGGATCCAGCATCTGCTTTGTTCGCTTTAACAATTCAACATAGCCGGGATGGGCTCTTTTGTTTATCTCTATGCCGAAATCAACCGGTGGCTTGTACGGAATACCGCCGTTATCCAGGTCGACTTTCAGACATTCAACAATTGCCTGCCGTGCATTTTCGATGGATGCCGGATCTTTTTTCGGGAAGGGTATCATGGCCCGGAGCATGCCGTAATGAACCCCTCTGTAATTGGTGACCCGAACCGAGGGAGACAGGTTCCGGGCGGTCAGAATTTTCTTCCACTCTTCATAAACCGGCTCCCATTTATTGACAGGAGTAAAGGTTCCGGGCCATGAAATTCCGGCGCCTGCCTGTTTGGTATAATTTTTGGTTGAACCGACAATCTGGCTTGGCAGCTGGGTTCTTGCCTTCAGGGCTTCTGCAGGATAGACCGTTTCTTTCAGGGATGATCCTTTCTTGGTTTCCTCGTCCATTACCATTCTCCAGATTTCTTCCCTGGCTTCTTTCTCCTTCTCTGTCCAGGAAAAAGTGGTGGCAAAAGAGATCCATTCGGGTGCCTCGGCCGGTTTGGGTTTGTACGGGTAGGGAATGGGTACCTGGGAAAGCCACCAGGAAACGCCGGTCAGATCATCACAGATTTCATAATTGCCTAAAGTTCTCAGGTAGGAGGCCATGTGGGCAATTTTTTCTGTGGATGCTGTGAAAACTTTCAGGATGGGCGGCTTGGGGTGAACGCGGATACCGATTTTGGTTATAATGCCCGTTGTCCCCAGCCACCCTGTGAACAATCCGTCCACCCTTGGCAATGGCAGACAGGAATGCCATGAATCTTCCTGGATGGCACACGACCCCACCCTGACAAGCTCGCCCGTCGGCAGCACCACTTCCATGCTGGTGATTTCCTCACTGTTCAGACCGTACCGGCCGCTTAAACCGCCGATCCCGTGACAGATGGCATTGGAAGAAACCGAGGAAGAGGGAGGTCCAACCGGCCAGCTCCACCGGAGATTATATTTTGCAAGGGCACTGGCAAGTTTTGCATGGGAGACCCCGGGCTCGATAATCGCATAATGCGATTCTTCATCAATGCGGATAATTTGATTCATGCGTTTCATGTCCATCAAAATGCCGCCGTTTTCCGGAATACACAGCCCGCCGATATTGGTACCAGCCGTAAAAGGTGTGACAGATATTTTTTCCCGGTTGGCAAATCTCATGATTTCCTGAACCTGCTCAACACTTGTCGGCATCACAACATATTCCGGCAATTTCGCAGACACAAAAGACAGGTCATAAGAATAAGCATAGCGGATGTGCTTCATATCCGTTGCATTTTTTTCACCAACGATTTCACATAATCTTTTTGTGATTTTAGAATCAGGGTTTGATTCTTTTCGCATCTCGGTCATTTAATTCCTCCTGATGGTAATTTGGGTTGTCACGTATCCTTATTAAGTATTAATTTTCTGCCTGGTTTTTTTTGGGCGCAGCTCCAGGACTGATTTGATTGGACTTCATTCCAAGTTTCAGACCAAATCTTTTGTTCTTATTGCACTTAACTTAAGGTGGAAAATCGTGCAGGAACTACAGGGATTCCTGATTTTTTTTTAACAATCCTTCTTCGGTAATAATCATAACCCCCTTCTTGCTGGCAAACATTCCCCTTTCGACTTCATTAATATGTTCGATCATTGCAGCGCTTGCCTTTTCCGGGTCATGTTCCTTTAAGGCATCCACAATTTTTCTGTGGCCGGCGCAGACCATTTTTAAAAAGTCTTCATCCGTATGCACGATCCGCTTGATATTAATCAAGGCTGTCTGGATACTGTCCACAATCAGGCTGATAATTTTATTTCCACTGATATCAACCAGTTTTTTGTGAAAGGCACTGTCAAGATCACTTCTGAAACTTTCTCCTTCCGGTTCCTGTTCCATGGCTGAAATATTATTTTCAAGATATTGAATATCTTTGGGAGTAATTATTGCCGCACAGATTCTAACAACCTGGGGCTCTATGAAAGTCCGGATTTGGGTGTATTCCCTGATGCCCGGATTCTGAAAAAAAAAGTAATTCACAAGGCTGTCTTTTACCGTGGTAAGGTCCACCTCTTTTATAAAGGCGCCGCCGGACATGCCCTGACGAATTTCAAGAAGGCCGAAGGCCTCTAAAACGCGGTAGGCTTCTCTTAATGAGGACTTGCTCACACCAAAATGCTTGGCAAAATCTTTTTCCGGGGGGAGTTGATGACCAATTTTCAGTTCGCCAGATAAAATTGCGCCTCGAATCTGCTCAACAATATTCTGGGATATTCTGTTTGCTTTTACGGTTTCAAATTTAAACCCCATTATTTCAACTTTCCCCTAATGATTTTTTATGCTTCCGGTTTATGAGTAAACCATCGATTACATTTTCAATTGTGATTGTCAAGCAATATTTTAAATATTAAAAGATCAGATGTTTTAATATTTATTATTGACATTTTTTTTTCTTTTGGCTACGAAGAACATGCATCTAATATTGTGGTGGTATTAACATTATAACGGTATAAAAAATATGCGGGTTATAATTCCAAATCAACCAATCCAAAATAGATAAGGAAACAAAATGGGAATCAAAATCAATGCCTTAAAATGCACCAATTGCATGGCCTGTGAAATGGTCTGCAGTTATCACAGAGATGATGGTTTTGCCTTTCTCTCGGCCTGTATTGTCGCATACAGGGCCCGGGAAAAAAAAGATTACTTTGGTGTACTTCTTAAAGAAGAAGACCTCCTGATTGTCGCGCGTCCCGAAGGGCTTGAAATAAATAAGATCGGGGAAGAGGCCGACCCTGACAAGGAAGCAGATGCTTCTGCAAAGCCCATGCTGCTCAGAGAGGGCTGTGACCTTTGCGAAGATATGGATGACTACGGGCCCATGTGCCTGGCATTTTGCCCGGTAGATGCAATCACGCTGGACTAGAAAGGAGAACCTGACATGGAATATTTGTCAACCGATAAGATTCTTATCATCGATTTAAATACCGCTGGGGTTGAAGAAGAAGAACTTGACGAAAGCCTTGTTACCCAAAAAATCGGGGGCATTGGCATTACAAAATATTTGTACGAAAAATATCAGGCCGATGATCCCATTGTCATTGGAACCGGACTGCTGACAGGAACCACCTATCCGGCTTCCGCCGCAGGTCAGATAACGGCAAAAAGCCCGGCAACGGGGAAGCTCTGCCATTGCCCCATTATATATAAGGTAGGACTGGAAATTAAATATGCCGGGTTTGATTACATTGTGGTCAAAGGCCGGTCTGAAAAACCAGTCTATTTGTGGATTCATGATGGTGTGGCTGATATTTCCGATGCCGCTGATGTATGGGGAAAAGATGTCTGGCAAACCACGGACAAACTCAGACAATTTGTGGGGGATGACCTTCTCCAGACCATGATGATCGGGCCTGCCGGTGAGAACGGCTCAGACCATGCCCAGGTCTGCTACAACCACTGGAGCAGTCCGGACCGATTTGGTTTTGGCAAAGTGTTCGGAAAAAAGAACCTGAAGGGATTTGCCTTCAGGGGCATGGGAATGATAGAGGTGGCTGATCCCGAAGCCTTTGTCGAAAGATCCCTTGAAATCCTCAAAGCGGTCAAGGAAAATACTTTTCTTGAAAAAAAAGGTATTGCACCCATACTGACGGCACTGGGAGAAGAAGGACTCCACGAATGGATTGATCCCATTGTCCATCGTCACAGTGCAGACTATTTTACGCCCTATGCAACCAATACGGCCCTTTTCCTTGATGAAGATCCGGGCGCAGTGAAAGAATCGAAAATAGAAGAACCGGGGATATTGGTCTCTGACATCCACGCACTGCTTGCTTTTAAAAAACAAGGACTTTCGGCAATTGATGCCGGCCGTGCCTTAAAGGCATGTGCAAAATACGGGATCGATCCCTTTGCCGTTGCAGAGCTTAGTGGGAATGCAACCCTGGACGGGATAACCGGCTCCCTGGAGTCCATAAAGGGTGAAATCGACATTCCCGGCAGCGGCATTTTTTCACCCTGGTGCCCAAGGGGTCCTATTTTCAATGATTTTGACTTGTCCGGGGAAGAGCAGATCCTTGCCTGGTGGGAAAGACGACAGGCCATTTCCATGATCTTCGGCATCCAGCCCATGTTTTCCCTCATGTGCCCTGAACTCACAGAAGAAAATATGCTGGAACTTGCAAGCATGGGCACAGGGATTGACCTTACCCAGGAAACCCTGGATGCAGTTGTTCGTGATATTTGCGGATAGTTTTGAATTCGCTGTTTAACCTTATTGATGATGTGAACAGGGGCTTAAGGGCAACACCCTTTCTCCCCTGTTCAGGTGCCCAAAAAATGAACTACCCCAAAATTGGCATATATGCGGGGTCAGGCACATCCCATTCCTGGCTCTGGTTTGTGGACTTGTTTGAGAAGGCTGGCCTTTTTGATCTGGTTTTCCTGGACGAGATATCGGTGCAGAACAATGAGATCAAAGCCCTTGACGTTCTGGTCCTGTCCGGCGGGGATACCTTTGCCGTTGCAAAAAGCCTGGGCCCGAAAGGCGGACTCAACATCAAATGTTTTGTTGAACAGGGAGGGACGTACATCGGCTCCTGCGCAGGGGCCTATCTGCCCATGAACTCGTCCAAAACACCGCTTGACCTGTTTAATTTTGCCGATGTCAAAATCACAAATCTGAGCAAAACCCTGCCCCTGGCGGAAATCAAAACCTGTAAATTCTGTACCGCCTATGGCTGTGATTTTGTATTCCATCCGGTAAGGGAAGCGGTCTGCCTGAAAACCACCCCCTTTTTTGACCGGGAAAACTGCTTTCAATTTGAAGCCCCTCTCTATGGCGGACCGGGAATGGAAGCGCTGGACCCTTCATGGGTCCTTGCCGTTTATGACAATTTCACCCCGAAAACAAACTTTCTGACCAGCCGTAAAATTGCAGAAAAAACCCTTATCGGCAATGCGGCGGTTGTGAGGGTTCCTTTCGGACAGGGCTTTTTTCATCTGTTGGGACCCCATCTTGAACATCCGGGGTTTAAACAGGCCAACCAGTTTATTCTGGATATCGTTCTGGCAAAAACCCCTTTTCTTCCAAAAACCAAACCACCACATACAACTCCCAGAATGGCCGGAAAAGAAGCCAAAGCACTTCTTTTGTCCATCAGACGCGAATTGAGCAATTCCAGAATCGTTGCAGGCAGTCTGGAATTTTTGCCCGTCCAATGGCTGATCGGACAAAAAACATATGAACCCCAAAAGGTGCGGGTGTATCTTGAGTCTCTGTGGAAACGGCTCGGGTTTCTTGAAAAAACCAAAATGCTAGTTGTCAAACCCGGCCTCGGAGAAACCATCACCAGGACAGCCGGCCGGACAACCATTGAACTGCGCAGAATCAAACAACTCATTGACGGCCAGAAGGAGAGCCTGAAAACAGCCATCCGGGTCTTTGAGTTGCTGCACACCCTGTCCATTTCCTTTTTTGACCTTTATTTTGCCACCCTGTCCAGCGGCAGGGGCCCAGTGGATGGAGAGGATAACCTGCCCGGCAAATCAACCGGACGACCAAGACCTATCGGCAATACCCTGACACCCTAATTTTCATAACAGGAGATAAAATTGCAAACCAGGCCACCCAATACAAAACTAAAAACAAACTGGATCCGGCCCCTGTTGAGCACCGGATGCTTTCTGCTGGCAACGGTACTTTTTTCCACAGCTCTGGCTGCAACCGACCCTTTATCTTTTTCCACCTGGTTTGTGGATATGAACCAGTACGCCGATGGGGCCCACGGAAAACTTGCGTGCCAGGAATGCCACGGCCCCATGATCGACAGAAACAAAAACCATCCCGACCCTGAATCTGCTGATTTTCTCAAGCATCAGACCAAAAGATCTTTTGACTATGGCACGTGTAAAAAATGTCATAAAACCGCCCATGAAAGATTTCTTGCCGGAGAACATGCAGCGGCTGCCCTTAAAGAAAAAACAGGCGCCCCCCCTTCCAAGACAGGATTTGCCCCCAGCTGCGGTGATTGCCATTCTTCCCACTATTCCAAATCCCACAGATCCCGGACCCAAATCGGAAAGGAAATGACCGAAACCTGCGGATCATGCCATCCGGAGCAGCGGTCCAGTTTTCTGGAAAACTACCACGGCAAGGCGGCTGTGAACCTGGGATATGACAAAGCCGCATTGTGCACCGATTGCCATGGTGCCCACACCACCCTCTCTCTCAAGGATGATCAGGCGGCATTAACGGCCTGCAAACGCTGTCATTGGAATGCAGGCCCTGAATTTGCCAGCATCATCATCCATGACAGCCCATCAAGCCTTGATCAAAAAAGTGAGGCTAAAAAATCGGGTCTGAAACGGGTTCATTGGCTGGGGACACTCTCATTGATCTTTGTTGTTGCGGTTCTTTTATTTTTCTACCTGCACACAGGACTTTTGATGTTAAGAAAACTCCATGAAAAATTGAGGAAACACAAATAATGGAAACAAATCAAACTCCCAAAGAGCTCTTCCAGCGATTTCATGTGCTGCACAGGATGCTGCATATCGGCATTATTGTGAATTTTTCATTTCTTGCCATTACCGGTTTCCTTCTCCACTTCAGCGGATTCGGATGGGCAAAATTTCTGGTTTCCCTTATGGGCGGGGCAGGTGCAGCAGGATGGCTGCACAGGGTTTGCGCCATTTTCCTCTATCTGGGAATTCTTGTCCACCTTGTCTGGCTTGTGTATTATAAAGTCATACTAAAGAAAACAATATCCGGACCGGATTCACTTTTGCCGGGTAAAAAAGACATCCGGGATCTGTATCAGAATTTAAGATATGTGTTCAACAAAGGCACCCCCCCCCTGTTCGACCGATTCAGCTATCTGCAGAAAGTGGATTACTGGGCAGTGATGCTGGGCATGCAGAGCATGGGAATAACAGGACTTTTAATGTGGTTTCCCGAGTTTTTTGCAGGGCTGATCCCCGGGTATTTTATCAACATTGCCGGCCATTTTCATTTTCATGAAGCGGTTTTGGCAGTGATGTATATCGGTCTGGTCCATATGTCGGATACCCATCTTGTCCCTGATATTTTTCCCATGGAAAAAACGATTTTTACAGGAAAGATTGAAAAGATACGATTTATGGAAGACCACCCTGAAGAATGGAAACGGCAACAGACACTCAATGGTTCGGGTCAATAGAATTGATAAAACAACTATAATTTCAATGGGAAACTGCCTTATGAACTTAAAAACGATATGCTCTGTTCTCATCTTTGGTGTACTGATGATTTTTGTGACCCCTTTGAATTGCACACCGGCTTTTGCAGGCGTGCAACCCGATTTTCAAATGACTGCGGCCGGTAAAGAGCCTGCCCCGGATCCCCTTGTCTGTGTCGACTGTCACAGGGCACCCAATATCAATACAAATGAAGGCGTTATTGCTTCACAAACCTTTTGTCTGGCGTGTCATCAGAAACCCGGTACAAAGAAAAAAATGGGAACAAGGGAGATTGACCTCCAGGTCACAGCAGAGACCTTTAACCAGAACCAGCCCAAACACCGGTTTATCGCATGTATTAACTGCCATACCGACATCGCCCGCTCCCCCCATAAAACCCAGACCCAAGCCACCTGCCGCAACTGCCACCCCTCCCATTCCGAAGGACCGGCCAACGCCCCCCACCTGAGGGTTTCCTGCCAGGCATGTCATTTTCAGTCAAAATTTATCCGGCTTGATCCAAAGGACAACCGGGTAAAGCTGGCCCATACAGACCCGGCATCGACTCCCGTACGCCTTTCCGAGCATGTTTTGGCTGATATGAAAGACAGGGCAAACTGTGAAAAATGCCATTTTAAGAAAAATTCACTGGGCGCCCCTGCAGCCGTACTGCCATCCAAAAGCATTTTGTGCATCGTCTGCCATGCCTCTCCTTTGGCCATGGGGCATCCGGTATTCGGCCTT
>Ga0180007_10002355_pt1 | contig 22728 bp, 15 predicted proteins | sample MM_PC_MetaG_FD_121122 | JGI IMG/M metagenome (GOLD analysis project Ga0180007, IMG submission 121122) | Groundwater microbial communities from the Aspo Hard Rock Laboratory (HRL) deep subsurface site, Sweden - MM_PC_MetaG | ecosystem: Environmental > Aquatic > Deep subsurface > Groundwater... | reverse complement strand
TAAAGAAATGGGAACTGTTTCTCAACAATGACGATACAAAGCACAGGATGACGGCGCGTTACCTGTACGAGCATCTCTTTCTTGCCCATATCACCTTTAAAACAGGGAGCAATGAGTTTTATGAATTGGTGAGATCAAGAACTGCGGGTGATAAGGAAATCGACATTATCCCCACGGTTCGACCCTACGATGATCCTGATACAGAGAAATTCTTTTATCGGTTTCGAAAAATTTATTCCACCATAGTTCATAAAACCCATATGGTTTTTCCGATGGACCAAAAACAGCTCACTCGGGTGGGTGAGCTGTTTATTGAAACAGAATGGTCAGAAAAGCCTCACCTCATGGGCTATGGTAAGATAGTAAGTGCAAACCCATTCATAACATTTGCGCAGATACCGGCTAAAACTCGCTATCAATGGCTATTAGACAATAATCACTATATCATCATGACCTTTATACGTGGACCTGTCTGCAAAGGTCAGGTCGCTCTCAATGTTATAAATGATCATTTCTGGCTGATGTTTGTCGATCCTGACTACGATCTCACAGTAAAATATCCTGGTTTTTTAAAGCTTCATCAGGATAATCTGAGAATGCCGGGAGAAATGGGCAGCGATTATAAACTTTATAAGTCACTTTTCAAAAATGAACATTATGCCCTGGCAAACAACTATTATAAAGCACGCCAGGAATTTTACAGTGCCCACTATCCTGCAGGCATGGAGACAAAATATATTTGGGCTGGAAATAAAGCTGACGACAGCCCACTTTTGACGGTGTTTCGACATTTTGACAGCGCCACAGTGCTCCGTGGAGTTCAAGGAGAATTGCCCAAAACCGCCTGGGTTGTAGATTACCCTCTATTAGAACGTATTTATTACTCTCTGGTAGCCGGGTTTGATATTTACGGAACAGCTGGTCACCAGCTCGCAACACGACTCTATATGGATGCGCTTCGAATTGAGGGTGAGAGTTACTTTCTCGATTTGATGCCTGCTGAAAAGAGAAAACCAATGATGGCGGAATGGAATATTGGTTCCGGGAGCAAAGATCTTAAATATTATCCTGTCACCACCCCTGCAAATATGCAGTTTAGAACATCCGAACCAAAAAGAGAATTGTTCGAAGAACTGGTACAAAATCGTCTCAAGGTAGAAGGGATTGCTTTTGATCAAAATTACTTACCAGCTGGTAACAAATACCCAGATCTGCCGGATTCATACAATAACATTGATGATATAATTAAAGGGTTTATTGCGGTGTCTGCTCCCGGAGTTTCGTTTTTCAGGCACGTTGCTGATCACAATGCAAACGTTGCCTGGGTCAGAATCACCAATATTCCCAAGATGGAAGATATGGTCGTGTCAATAGTTATAAACAGATGGCATGATAATGTCAGGTTCTTGTTCAGGGAATCATCTACCCTTGATCCAAGTAAAGATAATGCCGATTTTATAAAAGGTTTTGTCAGCTCTTATCCAAACTATTTCTTTGTTGTTGATTATACAGACCTGCCAGATTTCTTAAATATTCTTAACGACTATAACGGCAGTGAGGATTATGTTCTACGACTTGAAAAATACGGTATAAACAGAGCGGAAAAGGGCTTTTGGGAACACTACGACTGGTTTCAGGCAGCCTTTAACAGGGAGCAGAAACAGAATAGTGGAATAGTAGATTTAAACAGGTATTTTTATCGCGCAATTGAGCAATGAGCAACAGCTTTACTCATCGGCCAGGAATTTTACCCACTTGTTAATAGGTAAAGCAATCAGCTCGGCGATGTCCTCGTTTTGAGGGCGTATGCCAGTCGTTTGAGCTGGTTCAACATGTATATTTTCTTAATAGAATTCAAAACTTTAAACTCAACACACTGATTTTTAATGAAAAAGAAAGAGACATATCTGAAGCAAAAAGCAGATAAAAAAATGATTATACGGCATTATGTCCTCCAGGGGCTGATTGTGCTCATGTTTGCCATTGTTTTATACGATTCATTCAAGCATCAAACACCATTTTACTATATCTGTTTCTTACTTTTGGGTCTATTTATCGGGAGAATCTTCTCCCTTACAGATCGGGTAAAACATGCCAGTGACTCTGAAACGTTTATCATCACTACAAGTTCCGTTGGATTATTCATCACCTTGTTTTTGCTTTCTTTGCGTTTTATTTGGGGCAGATCCATACTACAGTATGCCAATATTCTTTGGGCCACCGACGCCTTGTATCTCTTTTTTATTGGCATATACTGGTCAAAACTAAAAAGCATGGTAAAGCAAATGGATGAGATCATCTACGGATGGTTGAGTAAAAGACGATCCATCTCATTCCGATTGAATTTTCATTTGTCCCGCTTCAAACCAACGAGGAAAGTTATGTTCAGCCAAGACCAAAAAAAACATTGTATTGTGGCATTACTTTTTTTGCTGGCTGGATGTTCTAATTTGCCGGATAACGCTGAGAAGACGGTTTCTCTTGTAATGCCAAATACCGAGACAACATATTTGGGTAAGTTCGTCGATAAACAAATGACAGGCCAAGCGGGAAAAACGGGTGCTATCCTGCTTGCTGATGGGCTCGATGCCTTCGTAGGAAGGGTAGTACTGGCGGAGAAAGCGGAAAAAAGTATTGATGTCCAATATTACATGTTTCACCAGGATACTGTTGGTCAGCTGCTCATTCACAGACTCATAAAGGCAGCCGATCGTGGGGTTCGAGTTCGCCTGTTAATCGACGACATGTATGGTGAGGAGGCTGACGAGGTGTGGACTGCTCTGGACTCCCATCCTCATATGGAGGTGCGGCTCTTCAATCCATTTGTGAGGGGAAGCTCAAAAACCCTTCAATTCATCACACGTCTATCTGATGTCAATTACCGGATGCATAGCAAATCATTCACTGTTGACAATCGCGTGACCATTATCGGCGGTCGCAATATTGGCGACGAATATTTTGATGCGGATAAGGATTTGGCGTTCGCCGATTTGGATATGCTGGCTATGGGGCCCGCTGTACCCGTTGTCTCGGACGCATTCGATCAATACTGGAACAGTGATCACGCTTATCCAGCCTCGACTCTTGCTGGAAAGGCTTTAATGGAAGCGTTACCATCTCTGAAAAAGCGACTCGCCGAGTTTGAAAACAATACGGCTGCAAGACGTTATATTGCCGCCCTGTATAACTCGGAACTTGCTAACGGTCTACTACATTCAGGTACGATTCGCCTCAACTGGGGAGAGGCGCACGTTACACATGACTCTTCAGAGAAAAAAGAGCGTGAAGAAAATTGGCGGGAAGACCTGCTTATCTCCCAACTCTGGCCTTACATGGAGAGTTTGAAAGAGGAGTTGCTCATCATCTCACCCTATTTCGTTCCTGGCCCAAGAGGCGCCGACGCTTTATGCAGGCTCAGCGAAAAAGGGGTGCGGATACGCATTCTTACCAACTCGCTCGCCTCAAATGATGTGTCAGCCGTCCATGCAGGTTACTCACGCTACCGAAAACAGCTGCTTCGTGCGGGGATTGAACTTTATGAGCTTGACGAAGAGATCAAAAAGGATGTGTTGAAAAGGCTCAGTTGGCTACCGGGACTCAGCAAATCAAGTCTTCACGCCAAGACAATGGTCCTTGACCGGAAGTCAATGTTTGTCGGATCAATGAACCTTGATCAGCGGTCACTCAACATCAACAATGAAATCGGAATACTTTTTTTCAACAAAGAGATGGCAGACAAAAGCGCACGAACGTTCATAGAAAACATTGAGAAAGTAGCGTTCCGGGTTACCCTTGACAGTAGCGGCTCTCTCCAGTGGAAAGTTAATCGTAATGGAAAAGAAATAGTCTTTAAAGATGAACCTTATGCTGGTTTCTGGACTAATCTGTCAGTATGGCTCGTGAGTCTGCTACCAGTTGAGTCGTTCCTGTAAAGCCGTTTTTTGAACCTGGCTGGGATGGAAGTCGTTTCCCCTTCAGGTAGCATGAATTAAGAAGGAACAGTCCATGAAATTTTCAACAAGTTGGGTCAAGTCCTCAGTCACGGTATTGCTTTTGGCTCTTAGTGGCTGTGGTGGGAATGGACCATATTCTGTCAATATGATGCCTTCACCCGAAGTTTATTCCACAGGCGTGGTTAACCCCTTTTCTGACGATAATCCTGTTGTGTCGGCCCCCTGGAATGGACTGCTATACGTTACCAACAGGTTGCCGAGTGGGGAAGGAGACAAGAATCAATTTTATTCTGAGATTCCTTCATCGCTACTCAGGCTTGGAATCAGCCATATTAAAATTTCAGGGAAAAAGGATATCCGTTGGGAAGAATTGCGGCAAATATCGATTTTAAAGAACCGGAAAGAAGAGTATCCCCTGGTGGTCGACTCAATAGAAGAGTTTGGGATACTTGATCGGAGTTATTACCGCTTTATGGACCCAGCTACGGTTGCTGCTGAACCGGAGAAAGTGGGCAGAAAATTCGCTGGGAATATCAATGATAAACTCGCCATCTCAAAACAAAAAGATATTTACATTTATGTCCACGGCTACAACACCAACTTTGAAGATCCGATCCTCGTATCTGCTGAACTCTGGCACTATCTGAATTATGACGGGGTCTTTATTGCCTATTCCTGGCCCGCAACAAACAAAGGCACCGCTTATTTCGGTGACACTGAAAAAGCAAATTGGAGTGGCAGGCACTTACGGATGCTGCTCCAATATCTTTCAGATACTACAGATGCCGAAAATATTCATATTATAGGGTATAGTATGGGCACCAGGGTTACGACCCAGGCCCTCCACGACCTGAGCATGATGTATTTCGGTCAGAGCAATGATGTAGTCAGACAGAGCCTTCGTCTTGGCAATGTCATTTTGATCAGTGGTGATTTATCTACTCAACTGATTGGTAATTACTATCTTGATGGAATACTCGATATTGTAAAGAGCCTGTCGATCTATTCATCGGAGAAGGATTCTGTTCTTGGAGCTTCGGACTGGATATTTGACCATAAACGGTTAGGCCAGATGACAATAGAATTCATGAAACAATCACCGGTCATTGGTGAAGCTTTGGTTAACGAGGATCGACTGAGACTTATTGACGCCAGCAGGGCTGTTGGCGTGGATGCAGGAAAAGGACACCAGTATTTCAGGAGTAGTCCCTGGGTTTCAAGCGATGTCCTGATGACTTTGATGTACGACCTGCCACCGGGGAAGCGGGGGCTCGTCAGAAATGATGGACCAGTCTGGGGGTTTCCCGAGGATTACATATCCCGTCTTCAGTTCTCATTTCAGCAGGTTGAACAGGATATAACAATCGAAACCTCGCAACCGTAACTTGCAGATCGGATCCAATTTCTGCTCAGGGTGCTGGTCAGGTTCGTGCGTAAGTAAACGCTAAAGGATTTACGGCCTGGATTCTCATATAATACAAAGCTATTCGTCAATTCTTCCGATTAAAGTTTTTCTTTCTAGAACGATTTTTAGCAGGAATTGCGCGGAAATTGAGCATCTTTAGAATAGAGATTACCAAAGAAAATCGTAAAATGAGGAAAGTGGCAAAGCCTTCACCTTATCCTGATCAGAGTTGCTCTTCAATTTCGAAAAGCTACTCCATTTTCATGTAACTCTGTGCCCCTACTTCTTCTACCAACCAACCAAATAGTAGTTAAGACTGCCTTATGAAACCTAGCAAAAAAGTAATATGGCTGTATTCCATCCGGACCAAAATTGCCAAAATCGACCTTCTACCGGTTCAGACTCAGTTTTTTGAAGGGGGATCGGCAGATGCCCTTTGATGTGTTGAAAACTTACGTCCGACCGGAACAATGATAACGTATAATATTTCCGCACAGTTGAAATGAAGAGGTGGCCTCAACATGGTTAATTGGCAGTCAGTCGCCAAACATTAGCCATCAACCAGAGGAGAGGCCACCATGAAGAAGCATTATACAAAGAAGCTTGACAATGTCATTGAGATAAACGAGTCGCAGATTCAAGATCATTTGGGAGAATTGGTTAGAGGAATAGTTGAAGAAACATTAAACTCCATGCTTGATGCCGAAGGTGCAAAAGAAGACAAGGCGGGTTGGTCAGGATTCCTGAAGTATCTCAAAGAGCGTAGCCTGAAGCCAAGTGGCAACGCTGCAGCGTACATTTTTACCGGAATATCTTCAGGTTTGTGCCGAAAGGGAAGATGAAAGATGTAACCATCATGCTGAAAGCTATCCCTGCCTCTGAGGATCTGCAGGCAGCGCAGGAAAAGGCGGCAGCAGTTGCGGTAAGGTTACGGCACATAGCCGGCACCAAATGGAGCAGCAAACGATACCTGAACATGCAACTTCTCAGGGAATTAGAAGTTGAAAAACAGTTTGAGGTAGCTTGAAGAGCTCAGCAGTGCCAAAATACAAGGACAAGCCCTACGGGTTGCATCGCTACGCGTCGCAGCCTTGCGTTTTGCCCCTTAGCTGAACTTGACCTGCAATTGTAGATTGAAGGAAGAACTTGATAAAAGACTGGCTACCTCAGCAGTAAATATGCGAAAAATATTTGACACGACCCATATAGGAAGGTTGTCTGGAAACAGAAAAGCCCATCTTTTACCTCTCACTTGCTATCTTGTGGATAACAGAAGTGGATAAAGATGGGCTATCTGTATTGGGAACAACGATTATTCCAATAATGTTAAGTAGTTGGTGGAGGCGGCGGGAGTCGAACCCGCGTCCAAAAATGCTCCCCTCTCGTATCTACATGCTTAGTCCCGGGCTTTAAGCTTCGCGTTAGGGGCCCCGCCGGAACAAGGGTATCCTAACGCTAGCCTGTAGTTCTCGTCCTCCTGCTACAGGCATCGCAGGAGGACCAGCCCGTTGAGTCGGCGCTCCGGTCCGGTCTTACGGGCGAAGACCGGGGGAACGGCACAGCAGACTAAGCTGCCAGTGCGTAGTTATAATCGTCGGCGATTATAATTAATGTTCAATCAGTTTAACGAGCAGAAAGAAGCTCGGCATGCAACGTAGAGCTTACACATCCCTGTCGAAGCCGTTTCGCCCCCATATTTTTGAGTTTAATAAATAAAATTCGAACTTCTCATATTCAACCAACCTGATTATGGCGCATTACCCGCTGCAGTTCACGGTCGCTCTGTTTTTCTTTCAGACTGGCTCGTTTATCGTACTGCTTTTTGCCGCGGGCAAGACCTAATTCCACCTTGGCCTTCCCGTTTGCTATAAAGTAAATCTTTAGTGGGATCAGCGCAAGACCCTTCTCTTTTAATTTTCCAATCAGTTTTTGCAGTTCCCGTTTGTGGAGCAGGAGTTTGCGTACCCGCATGGGTTCGTTAGGGTTGTGAGTGGCAAAGGTGTAAAAGGAAATATGGACATTGTGGAGATAGAGTTCTCCTCGATTATCAATCTGGGCATAGCCGTCACGCAGGTTGGCTTTACCGGCCCGCAACGATTTGACCTCCGGCCCGCTCAACATGATACCGGCCTCATACGTGGCATCAATATAGTAGTCGTGGAAGGCCTTTTTGTTTTTGCAGACGATCTTGACCGCCTTGCTTGTGTCTTTTGTTCCCATTACTTACGGTATTTCGGTGATTATATTCTTTGTTTGCTTATTCAGCGGTTACCCGCATGGCTTCTTCATAGGTGGTGATTCCGGCCTTGACCTTTTCCCACGCGTCTTCACGTAAGGTAGTCATTCCTTCACGGATTGCAAGCTGCCTTATTTCGTTGGCGCTGTGTCGCTCACTGATCATCTTTTTCATCTGTTCGGAGAGGGGGAAAAGCTCGAAGATTCCGCATCGTCCCTTATATCCTGTTCCCCGGCAATGCCTGCAGCCCTTTCCCCGTTTCAGGGTGTAGGTATCGTTTTCCGCCACCGGGAAACCGAGTCTCAGGAGTTCTTCTCCCTTCATGGTGAAGGATTCGGCGCATTGGGAACAGATGGTGCGCACCAGGCGCTGGGCCAGGGCTCCGAGGAGGGTGGAAGAGATAAGGAAGGGTTCCAGGCCCAGGTCCATGAGACGGACAATGGAGGAGACCGCATCATTGGTGTGCAGGGTGGAGAAGACAAGGTGGCCGGTCATGGCCGCCTGTACGGCATGCGACGCGGTGTCGAGATCGCGGATCTCGCCGATCATGATGATATCCGGGTCCTGGCGCAGGATATTGCGGAGGATGGTGGAAAAGGTGACATCGATGAGGGGCTGGACCGAGATCTGGTTAAATTCCTCATGGATCATTTCCACGGGGTCTTCCACTGTGACGATATTTTTTTCCGGAGTGGAGATCTTTTCCAGGGTGGAGTAGAGGGTGGTGGACTTACCCGAGCCGGTGGGGCCGGTGACCAGGACAATGCCGTGGGGCGAGTTGATAAATGAATTGTAAACTATCCGGTCCCTTTTGGAAAAACCCAGGTTGTCCAGATCCTGAAAGATCACATTAGGATCCAGAATACGCATGACCACCTTTTCTCCAAAAGCCACCGGGACTGTGGAAACTCGAACCTCGGCCTCTTTATCTCCGCCCATGGCAAGTTTGATGCGTCCATCCTGCGGCCTGCGTTTTTCGGCAATATCCAGCCGGGCCAGAAACTTGATGCGGGCTGTAATGGCCGAATGCACGGCCTTGGGCAGGTTGTAGATGGTGTGCAGGGCTCCGTCTATACGGAAGCGGATCATGCAGTTGTTGCGTTTGGGTTCCACATGAATATCGCTGGCAGTCTGGTCCAGGGCATAGTTGAAGAGATGATTGACTGCCGATTTGATGTGTTGATCGGAGGAGGAGATTTCTTTGGAAGAGGAAATTTTGACAAACTGCTCCAGGTTGCCGATATCAACCGATCCGCCCACGCCAGGGCCTCCGAACTGGCTCTCTGCAGCACTGATGGAACGCTGGAAGCCGAAGAATTCGGACAGGATTTTTTTGATGTCGGATTTTGGCGAGAGATAGCGTTTGACCTTCACCTGGTTGGCCTGCTCGATGTCTTTCAGAGCCGTGGTGTTGTCCGGATGGTAGACAGCCACCTCCAGAATACCGTTCTGGAAGTTGAAGGGGAGGAGCATGTGGTTCAGGGCAAAGTTTTTGGAAATGGTCTTGGTGACTGTGTCCATATCCAGATTGAGAGGATCCAGTTTCTTAAAAGGGATATTGCAGGATTGGCTCACTGCCTGCATAATGGTATCTTCATCCAGGGATTTTCCCTTTATGCCACCAACATCCAAATTGAAAGAAACAATGACATCCACTAAATCCGGAAAACTTTTATCCAGTTCTCTGGCGTCTCCGAATTGTTTGAGGAGTTTTTGGCGCTGTTTACCTTTCTCAAGGGTGATAAACTGCCGTTGCTTTTGGGTGATGAGTCCCTTTTTGCTCAGGAGATCAAGCAGGGCGTCGCTGTTGAGAAAATTCATTTAGATACCTTTTGCCGGTGTGAAACCGGAAACTTCTAACAATATTGCATGACTGTACTCCAGCTATTCTGCTCTTTTCCTGCCACTTTATCAAGGAACTTTCTCTGCTGGTTGTTGTTTTAGGGGTGTGGCGGACTAAGTAAAAACTTTCGTTTTCAACTGGGGCGGCTATCTGTTATAAACAAGGGAAAGTCTCACTCTGGATAACATCTCGTTACGAGTCTCTTACAAATACGCCTGAACCATTCATCAAATATAGGAAATGCTCATGTCAGCCACTGTCAGTCAGTTGTACCGAAAAACCGATGAGGATCGAGAATACTGTTTTAATATTGAATCGAACCGTCCTCTGACGGATGAGGAGAGGAAGCGTTTGCAGTTGATCCTGGCCGACGGCTTTCTCGCCGGTTCCGTATCGACGAAGACCGGATTGACAGGGGAGCGGGTGGTGGAAGTCGGGCCCCGGCTCAATTTTGCCACGGCCTGGTCTTCCAATATGGTCTCTATCTGTCGGGCCACCGGGCTTGATTGCGTCAGTCGGGTGGAACGTTCGCGCCGGTATCAGGTGGGCGAGGGTAAGGACCTGCAGGAGTTTGTCCGCAATAACCATGACCGGATGACCGAGTGCCCTTATCCCTCGTCGCTTACCACCTTTGAGACAGGGATTCAGCCTGAACCGGTCTATGATGTGGATATGAAGGCCAAGGGCCCGGATGCACTGCTTGACATTCCCGGGATTTCCATGGATGAGCGGGATCGGAATTTTTATTATGACTATTTTGTCGGCAAGCATGACCGCAATCCCACCATCGTCGAGATCATGGATCTGAATAATGCCAACTCCGAGCATTCACGCCACGGCTTTTTCCGGGGGCAGCAGGTCATAGATGGTGAGGTGCAGGAAGAAACCCTCTTTGGTCTGGTGATCGAAACCCTTAAACAAAATCCCAAGGGCAGCCTGGTGGCTTTTAAGGATAATTCCAGCGTGGTTCGAGGCCATGATATCCAAACCCTTATCCCTGATGTTCCCGGTCTGCCGTCTGGTCTTGATATCGCAGATGTCCGCTACCATGTCCTGCTTACGGCAGAGACCCATAACTTTCCCACCGGTGTGGCCCCCTTTCCCGGGGCCGAGACCGGGACGGGTGGCCGTATTCGTGACGTGCAGGGAACGGGCAAGGGCGGTTTTGTGGTGGCCGGAACTTCCGGTTACTGCGTGGCAAATCTCCATATTCCGGGCTATACGTTGCCTTGGGAAGGTTCTTATCAGTGTCCCGACAACCTGGCCTCTGCTCTGGAGATCGAGATCGAGGCCAGTAACGGGGCCTCTGATTACGGCAATAAATTCGGCGAACCAATGATCCAGGGGTTTACCCGCTCTTTTGATCTGCGCCTGGAAAACGGGGAGCGCTGGGGCTTTCTCAAGCCCATCATGTTCACCGGTGGTATCGGTCAGATCGACGACCGGCATACGGCCAAGGACAAAGAGCTGAAGGGGATGAAGATCGTGCAGGTGGGCGGGCCTGCCTACCGGGTCGGGTTTGGCGGCGGGGCGGCCTCTTCCATGCTGCAGGGGGAAAATGTCTCGGAGCTGGACTTCAATGCCGTGCAGCGTGGCGACGCGGAGATGGAGCAGAAAATGAACCGCGTCATCCGGGCCTGCAACGAGATGGGCGATAAGACGCTCATCGATGTCATCCATGATCAGGGAGCAGGCGGGCCGGCCAATGTCCTCAAAGAGCTGGTGGAACATTCCGGAGGCCGCATCGAGATCCGTAATATCCGGGTGGGCGACCCCACCATGTCGGTGCTGGAGATCTATGTGGCGGAATACCAGGAACGGAACGGTTTTCTCATCAGTCCGAAAAATATCGAGCAGTTCCAGGCCATCTGTGAGCGTGAGAAGGTGGGCTGCGAGGTCCTGGGTGAGGTTACCGGCGATCTCCAGTTTGTGGTGCATGACGAACGGGATGATTCCACTCCCGTGGATATAGACCTGTCAGAGCTACTCGGCGATATCCCGCGCAAGACCTTTGAGGATACGCGTATCGATCCGCAGCTGCACCCCCTGGAGCTGCCGGCTGATCTGACGGTGCGTGAGGCCCTGCATGATGTCCTGCGCCTGGTTTCCGTAGGTTCCAAGCGTTTTCTTGTCAACAAGGTGGATCGGGCCGTGACCGGACTCATTGCCCGTCAGCAGTGTTGCGGACCGCTGCAGTTGACGGTGAGCGATGTGGCAGTGGTGGCCCAGTCGCATTTCAGTCTGAGCGGTGGGGCAACCGCCATTGGTGAGCAGCCGCTCAAGATGCTGGTTAATCCTGCGGCAGGTGCCAGAATGGCCGTGGGTGAATCCTTGACCAACCTGGTCTGGGCCGCCATTGATGATCTGGAAGAGGTCAAATGTTCTGCCAACTGGATGTGGGCACCCAAGCTTGCCGGTGAGGGGGCAGCGTTGTTTGATGCGGCCAAAGGCATGTGCGATGCCATGATTGCAGTGGGCATGGCCGTAGACGGGGGTAAGGACAGTCTTTCCATGGCCACCATGGTGGGCGATGAGGTGGTCAAGTCGCCCCGTGAACTGGTCATCTCAGCCTATGCGGCCATGAGCGATATTCGTAAGGTCATTACTCCGGATGTGAAACGGCCCGGTGCCTCCTCATTGCTCTTTATCGATCTTGGCAATGGTAAAAACAGGCTGGGTGGCTCAGCGCTGGCCCAGACCCGTAGCCGGCTGGGCAACGACTGTCCGGATATGGATGAGCCGAAACTCCTGAAACAGGCCTTTCTTGCTGTGCAAGAGGCTATTGAAAAGGGCTTGATCAAGGCAGGACATGACCGCAGCGATGGTGGTCTTATTACCACCGTTCTGGAAATGGCCTTTTCCGGAAACTGCGGCCTTGATCTGCAGCTGCAGACTGCCGATTCTGCTCTGGCCGCGCTCTTTTCCGAAGAGCTGGGGCTGGTGCTGGAATGCGCTGATGAAAATATTATCATCCTGCAGGATCTTCTCGACAGCTATGGAGTCTCTGCCATCATCCTTGGCAGCACTGTGCAGGAGAAGAAGATACAGATCCGGGTCAGCGGAGAGTTGGTGCTGGATGAAGATATGCGCCTGCTCCGTGAGTGGTGGGAGGAGACCAGTTATCAGCTGGAACGACTGCAGGTGAATGCCGATTGCGCCGATGAAGAGAAGAAAAACTGTTATGACCGTCAGGGGCCGAATTATCAGCTCCCTTTCTCTCCGCAACCGGCACCAGCCGAACTTCTGGCACGAACGGACAAGCCAAAGGTAGCTATCCTGCGGGACGAGGGTTCCAACTCTGACCGGGAGATGAGTTCCGCCTTTTACGCCGCAGGATTTGAACCATGGGATATCACCATGAGTGATCTCCTGGCCGGACGCATCACTTTGGATGATTTCAGGGGGCTTGCTGCAGTGGGTGGATTCTCCTATGCCGATGTCCCGGAATCAGCCAAAGGCTGGGCCGCCACCATCCGCTTCAATGATACTCTGAAGAAGATGTTCCGCGAATTTTATGACCGCCCCGATACTTTCAGCCTCGGTATCTGCAACGGTTGCCAGCTTTTTGGCCTCTTGGGTTGGGTTCCCTGGCAGGATCTTGCAGCAGAAGAGCAACCTCGATTTGTGCACAATCTCTCCGGTCGTTTTGAGTCACGCTGGAGCACAGTGAAGGTTGGCAAGAGTCCAGCCCTCATGCTCAAGGGGATGGAGGACCTGGTCTTCGGTATTCATGTGGATCACGGTGAGGGCAGGCTTTCTTTTCCCGATGCCGGAGTAAAAGAGCGGATACTGGCCGAGAATCTGGCACCGATCTGCTATGTGGATGATGCCGGGAAGGCCACCGAGTCTTATCCCTTTAATCCCAACGGCTCTCCCGGCGGTCTGGCCGGGCTCTGCTCTCCTGACGGACGGCATCTGGCCATGATGCCGCATCCTGAACGCGTCTTTCTGGCCTGGCAGGCCCATTATCTGCCAGAGGAGATGAAGGGACTGACAGTGTCGCCCTGGATGCAGATGTTCAGGAATGCCTATGAGTGGTGCAAGGGATAGAGGATGTCGCACCAGAGTGATTCTTTGAGATCCATTTTTTTTGCCCTGGGGGCCAACTCTGCCATTTTTGTGGCCAAGCTGGCAGCGGCCCTGATGACCGGGTCCGGGGCCATGCTGGCCGAGGCCATCCACTCCCTGGCTGACACCGGCAACCAGATTCTCCTGCTGGTTGGCCTGAAGGAGGCCAAGAGACCGCCCACTCCCGAGTATCCCCTCGGTTTTGGCAAGTCCATCTATTTCTGGTCTTTTATTGTCGCTCTCATCATGTTTAGCATGGGCGGCATGTTTTCCATCTATGAGGGCATTCACAAGCTGCAGCATCCCGAGCCTCTCGATAAACCCTGGATAGCCGTTGGCGTCCTTCTTTTTTCCATTGTTGCCGAGTCGGTTTCATTGTGGGGCTGTCTGCGGGAGGTCAATAAGGTGAGAGGGGGCCGCAGCCTGGTCAGATGGTTCCGTGAGAGTCGTCAAAGTGAGCTGCTGGTGGTTTTTGGCGAGGATCTGGCTGCTCTTTTGGGCCTGAGTTTTGCCCTCATGGCCGTGGGCGTGACCATGGTTACCGGCAATCCTTTTTATGATGCTCTGGGTTCCATTGTCATTGGTGCCCTACTTATCGTTATTGCCGTACTTATCGGTGTTGAGGTCAAGAACCTGCTCATTGGTCAGGGTGTGGAAGCCAGTCTGAAAGAGGAGATGATCGCCTCTCTGGAGCAGGAGGAGAAGATTGAGCAGGTGCTTAATCTGCTCACCCTGCAATTGGGTAAGGATGTGATGGTGGCAGTGAAGGCCAAAATGCAGGACTGTGTAACTGCTGATGATATGGTAGCGGCGATCAACGCCTGCGAGGCCCGCTTCCGCCAGCGCTTTCCCCAGATCCTCTGGCTCTTTTTTGAGCCGGATAATAAAAAATAAGCCGACAGCTTATCGCTTATCAGCATCTCATCTGTGCTTGTGCTTTTCCAGTGGGAGCCTGGGGGAGCGGATTTATCCGCGAATGGAGTTTGGCGTCGACCGCGTTGCTGTTCAAGCCGTATGGGGGAAGTTCGCGGCTGAAGCCGCTCCCACTCAGAGGGCAGATTTCGTTGTTTATTTTTTGAGAAGACTCCTCAAGGTTTGAAGGTTGTCGCGGTCTTCCTGCAGGTCATTTCCCTTCGGGGTCTCAAGGGTCATGGGATGCTTGGCGAAACGGGGGTCGTTGAGGAGGTTGGCAAAGCCTGACAGGCCGATTGCTCCCCGGCCGATATGTTCGTGCCGGTCGACCCGACATTCCAGGCCTTTTTTTGAGTCATTGAGGTGGAAGAATTTGATCCGTTCAATCCCCACCAGCCTGTCAAACTCAGCCATGGTTGCCTGGTAGCTTTTCTCACTGCGGATATCATAGCCAGCAGCAAAAATATGGCAGGTATCTATGCAGACACCGAGTTTCTCAGGATGCTTTGAGCTTGATATAATGGCACTCAGTTCCTCAAAGCGGCTGCCAAGCCCTGTACCCTGGCCGGCAGTGGTTTCAAGGAGTACGGTGACCTGGTTGTCGGCGAGCTCCAGACTCTTGTCCAGGTTTTTGCTGAATCGAGCCAAACCTTCTTTCACACCATCACCTCCATGGGAACCGGGATGTATGATCACCAGAGGGATGTGCAGTGCTTTACAGCGCTTCAGTTCGTCTGCAAAGGCAGCAATGGATTTTTCGACCAGTTCCGCTTTTCCCGAGGCCAGGTTGATCAGGTAGGAGGCGTGTGAGGCGATGGGCATGGAGGGCACTTCCTGCCAGGCCGCAGCAAAAAGATGCTGTTCCTCCTCAGTTACCGGCTTTGGTTTCCACTGTCGCTGGTTGCGGGTGAAAATCTGCAATGCCTCCCCTCCCACGTTCCTTATGTGGTCAAAGGCCAGGTGCAGGCCACCGGCCACGGATTCATGGGCTCCTAACAAGGGCATCTGCTTCTCCTCTGCAATTAGTCTTTTTGCTTCTGCTTTTCTCTTGATGCCCTGTGAAATGCCAGGGCTTCATCTAACCATTGCTTTGACGACAATTGTACATCGGCGCAGCGCACTTCATATTGTCTTCTTGACAGACTGCTTTTTGAGGCAATTTTATCGATAAAGTCCTCTGCTGTTTTGATGCGGCCTTTGGCATGATTGTATTTCATTTCCAGATGTTCTCTGGCCTCTTGTGCCTGATGCTCATTACCATTGCGGATAAAGGTGCAGCCGCTGTCACTTAGATAGGAGAGCAGGTAATTGATTTCTTCGTTGTCTGCAGCATGGGACAAATTTCCCATGAATACCAAAAAAAATACGAAGGTGAGCCTGAATGTTTTCATGGTATTGACGTTAAGGCAGGTTCGTGATCAGTTTCGCTTCTGGTCAGGCGGAAGGTGACAGATATCGGATTATGATCAGAGGAGGCAACTGGGTGGACGATATGACTGACAGGCTCCAGCCCACGGTAGAGAATCTGGTCCACCGGATCACCGAAAAAGAGCGTCCGACCCTCTTCAGCAAAGCTTAAAATCTGTAAAGAAAGGTCTGCTGCCAGCTGCACCATGATGTCAGTTCGTTTTTTGCTCCAGTTGTTAAAATCACCGGCCAGAATAATTGGGCCGTCATGATTTTTTAATATGCTCTGCAGGCTATCAAGCTGTTCCTGATAAGCGCCGGTACCCAAGGAAATGTTGATGCCATGGATCGTTGCCACCAGGAGTTCAACGCTTGAGTCTGTAATGTTATATCGGCTGATGAGGATTGTTTTGGGGATGCCGATAAGCGGTTCACTGTTGCGCAGGCCGCAACTTTCAAGATCCTGGACTGTGGACGCCACCAGTACTCCTGTATCACTCCCTTTGTATTTGAAGGCACTGTTTAAATTCCAGTACAGATTCTTCTGCTGCAGCACTTCCTGGAGTTCAGGATTCAATGCGGCCTCCTGCAAAAGAATAATATCTTTTTCATGGCTGAGGCGGAGAAGGTCAACATCCCAGTTTTGGCGCTGTTCTTTATAGATGTTCCAGTTAAAAATGGATATGGAATCAGGAGAAAGTCCTGCTTGCATGGCATCTGGTTGCTGCTTAACTGCAGCGGTTGCTGCGCAATTTCCGTTGGTTCGAGTCAGTGGGTTTGTCCTGGTTGCAGAAACCAGCTGTTCCTGCACAGGGATAACTGCGCAACTGAAGAAAAGAAAACAGAGAACTGCGGAGAAGAGGAGAGAAGCCGGGAGCCTTGTTGATTTAATCCAGTTCTGTAAAGTTGAAAATTGCATGGGATCAGAGTTGTGACTCAATGGGGAGCAGCCCCATGAAAAAAAGTCCGAAACGTCGCAGGAAACCGGTGTGTGGATCTGAGATCCAGATACGTTCTTTACCGTTTTCTAATCCGTGCCAGGTGATATATTCAATGCCATCTTCATCGGTTTGCAACTCAAGACGAAAGGCATGTTTTTTCGTGATCAGGTCAAAGGCATCGGCCACGGTGTCTGCCACTTCCTCCGAGGTCAGCAAGATGCCGATTTCGGTATTTTCCTCTACTGACCGTGGGTCAAAATTAAGTGAACCGATAAAGACGTATTTTCGGTCAAAAATAAAAGACTTTGCATGCAGACTTGCCTTAGATGAACCTGTCAGGCCCTTATTGTCTTTGGTATCCTCTTTGTTGGCTTTTTTGTTTATCTCATAAAGTTCCACACCTGCACGGAGCAGCGGCCGACGATATTTTGCATATCCGGCATGGACTATACCGACATCGGTGGAGGCCAGGGAATTGGTCAGGATACGCACATGAATACCGCTCTTGCTCAAATCACTGAGATATTTTGTCCCCTCTGTGCCAGGTACAAAGTAGGGTGAGAAGATCAGAAGTTCACTGTGTAAGTTTTCCCAGGAAGATTTGAATTGGCTGGTGAGTTTATATGCATCATCCGCTGCATAGCTTTTTATCTTGTCAGGGTGATCCGCCAGGACCTTGGCATCTCCCCAGGTGAACTGTATGCTGCTCTCTTTTATGGCCTTGGTTAAACGTGAAGACTGCAGTAACCGTTGGTAATCAGAAACTGATTTTTGGGAAAGGTATTGGTCTAGTTCCGTTCGTGCCTCTTCAAAAGCCCGTACCCCCACCAGGTCTGGACGTAGAATGGTAATGGGGTAGGACAACTTGCTGTTCCAGTATTCATCAAAAGAGGCTGAGACCTCTGTTGCTACAGGTCCTATGGCCAAGATGTCAACATCGGCAAAGGTGAGGTCGGGGTCGGCATCAAAATATTCTTTGCCAATATTGCGCCCACCGACCACTGTTACCTGATTGTCCACGGTAAAGGATTTGTTATGCATGCGGCGTGTTACGCTACCAAAACGGGTGAGAAACTGTGGAGTCCGCAGAACGTTACGGCTGAAGGGGTTGAAGATACGGATTTCAATGTTTGGGTGACCGACAAGGACTGCGAGTAGTTCGTCCCTGTCACCCAGGTTGATATCATCAAGGAGTACGCGGACCCTGACACCGCGGTCAGCAGCCTTGATCAGATGATCAAGAAAGAGAGCACCGGTGAGATCTTGGCGAATCATATAGTACTGGGCATCAATAGACCTGTCTGCTCCCTGGGCCAGGAGCAGTCTGGCAGTGAAGGCATCCAGTCCGTTGCCGAGCAGGAGCAGGCCGGATTTTTCAGAATGGTCTTTTTTCAGTTCATGGTAGGCCTTTCCCAGTCTGGTATCCGTTGTATCCTGTAGGGCATAGCTTTTCAGGGTATTGCTGTTGGGTGGCAGGGAGGCACAACCTCCCAATACGAGAAGGATGCAGATAATGGGGATACTGCGTTTGAAAGGGGATAATAGCATGATTACTGGTTACTATCCTGACAGAATGAGCAACTGTAAAACAGTTAACCGAGAGAAATTGGCTAGGAGTTTATTTTTGCAGAAGCAGACATTCAATTTTCTTTTTGGCTCAGTTCTTTTGTGTGTCCTGCATCATGTCTGCTGGATACATGCATACCCACCAACCAGGCAACAACAACGGCCGTGAAGAACTGACCGAAGATTGCTTCCATTTGACAAAGAGAGGACGCTCCGGCAGTTTGAGGGATAATATCACCATAACCCAAAGTGGTGAGGGTAACAAAACTGAAATAATTAAAAGTATGAAGTGTGTTACCCTGCAGATTTTCTAACAATATACCACTGTATGCACCTGGGCTCAATTCATTTAACACTGCATAGACGGAGCCCCAGAATAATCCGATAATGAGGTAGAGACTGAAGGTTGCGTAGAGCACATTCAATGTCACGCTGCGTGAATGGGCAATCTGCCACACATAGGAATAAACAAGAAGGCCGAAATAGACGGTAAAGAAGAGATACGCTGCAAGCCGACTGAAAGAGATAATGTCATAGATTCCCAGCCAGTAAAGAATTAAGAGTGGCAGGAGCAGGCCTATGGCAACAGAGCGTTCCTGCTGTTGTTTTTGTACTGTATAGATCGCAACAAACAGGGCAACTGACAGTGATGCATGGGCAAAGATTGAGAGAGACGGATAGGGGTCAAGAAAGGGACTGCCGACAATGTAGAGCAAAAGGAAAAAAAGAAGATTTCTGAAAGCGTGACCCTCAATGGGTGGCTTTTTTTTTCGAACAGTCATCTTTATTCATTCTCTGGGCGAGTATCTTTGGCGGAAGCTTCACGATACTGAGCGTTATGGTAGTAGCGATTCAGGTCAAAGAGCCCAGATTGCACCGGTTGATCCTTGTTGAATCGTTCCTGGAACCAGTCGTAATACTCCCAGAAATTTGGATTAGCCCGGTTGATACCGTACTTTGCAAATCGTCGGTTGGCTTCCTCGTCATCAAGATTGGCCAGATTGGCAAGAAGATAAAAAAAGTCAGGCAGGTCGTCCTGTTGGATATCGATGAAGTAGTTGGGGTAGGAACCGTGGAAGCCGGCAATAAAGTCGGCCTGGTCTTTTTTCGGATCGAGAGTAGACTTCTCCTTGAACAGAAAGGCCACGTTGTCATGCCAGCGGTTGATGATCAGCGAGACAACGGCATCGGTGCCATCGTTCTTGCGAATGCGTATGTAGACTATGTTGGCATTGAAATCGTCGACCAGGGAGAAGAATTCGGTTCCGGGTTGAGACACGGAGCGAAAGGCCTGCAGGTAATCAGCAATGGTTAGGTACTGATCCGGCAGGGGCGGATAGTCAGTTCCTGGCGGCAGGTAGTTGATCGGGTCAAAAGTGATGCCGGTCTCAGGCAGGAGGTGATTGTTGACCACCTCTTCGACAAATTCCTGTTGCGGGTTATCTGTCGTAAAGGCAATCTTTGCAGGGATTCCAGCATCGTAATAGATGACCTTTTCTGGATTTATGCCTTTGTACCAGGATTCCATCATGGGCCTGCGTTTTTCTGCGGGCATGAAGCCGAGAAAATAGCTTTCTCCCTCTTCTCGTAAGCCATCCATATAGAGACGGACGGCCAGTTGATGGCCCAGGGTACCGTATACATCAAAACCAGCCACCAGAGCATAGTAGATTCGTTCTAACTGTGGGTAATCCATGACCCACATGGTGCGAGGCATATTACCGAGGGCGCCCTTGTGTACCGAGGCACTGTCAAAGTGGCGGTAAACCGTAAGCAGGGGGGCATCGATTGAGCGATTGCCTTTCCAGATGGCATCATAGCCCTGGCCCTGGTAGTTGTGGGACATGTAAAATTCCTGCCTGGCCCTGTAGTAATTGTTGATTGCCTTCTCGTACTTGCTCTTGAACAGGTCGATCACTGGAAAGCTGCTGCCCAGTTCAATGGGCATGCTCAGGTTGTCCTTCTGCAGTTTAAGGAAGGCCGGATAGAGGACACTCAGGTCATGATCCGGATCCTGAAACATGACCCAGAAGTGATCGTGAATGACGTTCAAGGCGACCTGTCCGCGACAGACCGGCCCGCGAATAAAGGTCATGATGATATAGTGGGAATTGTCCAGGAGGAACTGATAGCGGGAGCGCGGTGGGATTTGTTCAAAGGAGACAAAGGGATTGGCACTGTCCGTTGGCGCATAGCCTGCCAGATGGGGGGTCTGCAACCATTCGGGCTTGATGAACAACTCCTTGAAACGGCTGAGGGCGGCATCGTCAAAGTCAAAGACCATATGGGTCTTGTGGACAATGGTGGAATGGATCTTACGAAAGCGATAATAGAAGGTCTCAACTCCAGGATCATCATAAGGACGAACGGTGTCGATAAGATCAACCGGACTGCCAGGCGGAGTCTTGGAGCGCAACAGTTCGTAAAACTCGTTGGTGTCAGTGCCGAATTTGATATGGGCCAGGAAGAGATGCTCGTAGAGGTAACGGGCAGTCATGGCGTATTTGGGATCCTGGTTGTTTAAAAAGGTTTCCCATTTGTCGATCTCCAAGGCATCGGAAGCCATGGGCGTGGTCAGTTTTTCCTGTTCGGCAGCTGTTGGTCCCTTGGAACCCTGGGCCAGCCAGCCTGCGATCAGCTCAAACTCCTCCTGTCTTAAGGGAGGGAAGCCAAAAGGCATACCCCGGTTGGGGTGTTTGGACAGATAGCCGTCCAGTTCGATACTGGTGGCAGAGCAGGTCAGGTCATCTGCTTCAGAACGATATTCCCCCGTGCTCTCCGGATTTTTCATCTTGTGAGAGAGGATCTGGAGCATGAGCGAGTTGTTCAATCCATCAGGGGCAGTGGATTCAGTGACTGTGTGAAAATCCTTCTGGCGCCATGCCTCGGTGGAATGGGCATCGATGAAGAGGCGGGTGGGGTCCATGGTGGTCAGGCGAGTGGCGCTATAGACAGCTTTCTTGCTGCCTCCCCTGTCAACGCCTTCGTAGGAGTTCAGTTTGAGCTGACAGGGTGAGTTGTAGCAGGAGTGACAGACTGCACAGCGCTTATCCAGGATTGGTTTGATTTCATGGAGGTAGTTGATCGGGCGCGTGGGGTACTGGACAGGAATGGGCTCCGGGGCCTTTTTGGCACAGCCGGCAAAAATCAGGATGAGCAAGACAAGAGGCAGCGATAGATTTTTCATAATAAGATTAATTAGGTTTTTTGCCATCACGAGTGAGCGTGACAGGCTCTGTTTGTCTGGTGTTTTAATTTATTTTTGCCTCTGTGGCCGAAGCCGTTGGTGACTCAGTCAGAAGTAGCGACTGCTGTCAGTAACCTGGCTCTGGTGTATCTGTCACGTAAAGAACTCACGCCATCTGAATGTTGACTGAATCCAGTGTATTAAAAATTCTCCACAATGTCTATTCATTCAAGATTGTCTTATCCTGCCTTTTTCCTCATCAGAGAACCATGGCCTCGGCCGCGGTTGGCACAAGTCGTTCCCATGGCTTTGCATTTGCTGCCAGGTCATATGGTTGAGTAACGAGGGATACCCTTCCGGGTAGGCTTTGCTAAAGAATTTCATGAAATGACGGCTGTTAAAGTATGCTCTTCACCAGGTGCAAGCTGTCGTGCATCTTCCAGGGCATTTGCTGTTTCAATACAGAGCATTGTTTGGTAGCCAATATCTTGCATATCGTTCATGTTGGCGCATTTAGTTATCCAGGGGTTCCAGACAACCGCAGAAGAAGAGCCTGTTGCCGCTATATGCACAGTTCTTGTCTGATCGTGGAGTATGAGCGGATTGTGGACTTTCTGGTAAATACGATCAACCTCTTCCGTAATAAAGAGAGGGCCTTTCTGTGTTTTGCTTTCATTCGTTACTGCATCAAAATAGAGTGTGTTCTCCAGGCCCTCCACAGAAACATTATCTATGTTTGTGACTGCAAAGTAGCTGTGCAGGGCAGAGCTGATCTCACAGGTTGTTTTGTCGCAGTTTTTGCTGGTGAGAGCGATGCACAGTGTTTCGCTTACTGTGACCTGCAAGAGAAGTTCAAACCTGTGTGGCCACAGTTGTAAGCTTTCCTCCGAGCTTGTTAACTGCAGTGTTATCTCTGTTGAGCAGGCATCGTTTTCTCTGGCCTCAAGAAGTTTCCAGAGAACGTTTCTGGCAAAACCGTGTTGAGGCAGGTTCTTCTCTGTTTTGTGCCTGCCGAACCAGGGCCAGCAGATCGGGACACCACCGCGTATGGCTTTGCCCGCCTCAAAAAAACTTTTTTCGCTGAGCCATAACAGTGGGGCATGGCCCAAGCGCTGGTAATGAAAGAGATGAGCCCCTTGCAGGGCTATCTTGGCATGGGCATTTTTATTGTTGATCTCCAGGTATTCAAAACCATTTTTGAGTTTTTTCT
>Ga0180007_10002353_pt1 | contig 22747 bp, 24 predicted proteins | sample MM_PC_MetaG_FD_121122 | JGI IMG/M metagenome (GOLD analysis project Ga0180007, IMG submission 121122) | Groundwater microbial communities from the Aspo Hard Rock Laboratory (HRL) deep subsurface site, Sweden - MM_PC_MetaG | ecosystem: Environmental > Aquatic > Deep subsurface > Groundwater... | reverse complement strand
TAGTGAGGGTTTCATGCTTCCAGTAATAGAGGGATATGCATGTGGACTTCCGATAGTTGCACCAAATTGTAGTAGTCTGACAGAACTTATTGGAAATGATAAAGATGAAGGAAAGAACAGAGGATTATTAGCGAAGATCGAATCTCATGTAATGATACAAGACGGGAGCGAACGTGCATTGGTAGACGAATATGATTTGGCTTTAAAAATGAAGATGATATATACTAATGATAAATTAAGAGAAAAGCTTGGTAAGAATGCTGAAGAATGGGTGAAAACCTGTCGGTGGTCTGAAATTTGCAAACAATGGGATTCTTTACTTAAAGAAATGAAATAATACTTATTCTATAGAATAAGACGGTATCTCACCGCTTGGCTCCTTTCCTGCAGAGAGGAGCCTTCAAATACCGTGGTGGGATATTGTTAGAAAATAAATATAGAGCGGTGAGAATATGAGATATTATAATAGAACAAACGCATGTGATGTATGTAAAGTCGAGAAATTAAAACCTGGATATGCATATAGAGAACTTGATAAAAACGGTGATTGGACAGGAAGATGGATTTGCAAAAAATGCCAAAGTAAGAAATATGAATATGGTATTTACGAAAAACCTATTAAGATTTATAATGATACAAATACGTGTGATATATGTGGAATAAGCTTCGAAAATTTGGGATGGAGTCATCCTCATAGAGATTACGATAAAAAAGGAAATTGGACTGGTAAATGGATTTGTAATAAATGTAGTAGCAAAGAATGTCTTATTGCTGGAAGTCGTAGAACAGGAAATCTTAATCCAAATTCAGCGGCAGCAAAGGGTGATGACTTTGAAGAATTGACATACCGTTGGAAAGGGGCAAAAATTTTAAGTAAGGAAAACGATTGTTATAATGGTCCATTAGATCATTCTGCTGATTCCGAAGGAAAGATACCACAGACAAAAGGTAAATGGTATGATTCTTATAATCGATATTGGCATCAAAATTTAAAGTCTGAACATAATGCAATTAGAAGAGAATTCAAATTCGATTATTTGATTTTATATTGTGCGAGTAAATATGGAAAGATTATTGAAAGAATATATGTATTTCCAATAGAAGAACTATTGAAAAGAACTGGTATTACAATAATAAAAAATCCTTCAAATAGAAATGGTAGATGTCCGACTGGAGGATGGTACGAACAATATAGAGTTAAAGATGAAGAGGTCATGAATAAAGTTAATGAAATTTGGAAAGAAATAATATCTGGTAAATAGATATATGAAGCTGGTACCAGAACGCGATGTCATTAAAGTTGATAAAGATAATAAAAGGAATACAAAAAAAAGGTTTCTAGTAACGGATGGAATTTGCTTTCGTTGTGGAGCGATCGTTAATTACAAATGGGAAAAGAGATGCCTATTATGCTGTGGATCTCGGGAATTCTTAGTGGGTGAGTCAAGTAGAGTATTAAGAGAATTATTAGAGCTTGATATTGAGCAGGTACGGGTTGCTAATGAATTGAGAGGCGGAAGCAGATCTGGATCAAGAACAAAGATGACATTAGAACTGTTCAAATTGATTTTTCCTAAGTTAAGTAGAACAGATAATAGGATTAACGAATTTTTTATAGTGAAGATAATGTATAGAAATAGGAAAAGATTTCGGTATCTGGCAGATATAGAAAGTGCCATTCTAGATATTAGAAAACAAGCTAATAAAAGATGGCGAAAAGTTGTCATACCAAAATATATTAGATTAGTAGATGTAAAAGATATGGTAGAAGTCTGAAGAATAGTTGTCATGAAATGGATATCGGATAAAAGAATATGGGTTGATGATACAACATTCAATACATTGAGTTATCTATTTAAAGCTACAAAAGGATATATAAATAGAGAGAAATTGTGTGGTGCAATTATATGTGAATGGATTAAGAGTGAAGGAAACATAAAGATTGGAAATATAATTTTGAATAGAGATATACAAAAGATACATTGTATGTGGTTGGTTGTTGATGATGATTTATGGAATACTTTTAAATACATGTGTTATAGAAATGGAATAGATTTGGGTTCTGGATTTAAAATTATGGTATATCGTTTTGTTGATTTAATAGATAATGATCCAGAAAAATTATTGGGATATTTTTATGAGTAACTTAATTGAGTAACTTAATTGAGTAACTTAATACCCCGCCGGGTATATCTTCATTTTTATATTTATCTTCGTTAATATATTGTTAGGACAACATCGGTTAACTATATATACTTTTCTGTGCCTCTGTACTTCAGGACTATGGTCTGATCTTTTTCAGATTTCAGACCGTGAATATAAGTCAAGATAGAAGCTAAGGTAATATATCGTAAGGGAGTAAGGACGACTGAATGTCAACATCCATATGCACATGCAAATTTCCATTAATAATCGTTGACGAAAGAGATGGAAAAGAAATTGAGTATTTTGCTATGCCTATAGAGACTATACAAGATGGAAGTGGAGGATTCAATGATTCATCTCTTCCTGATATGGAGGTTGTAGAAGCAGAATCTCTTACCGGGATTATCGGAACATATATGAAAGTGGTTTGGAAAGAACCACATTCTGGGACAAATAAGTACGATGTCCATGGTCATGTCGTTGTGGCAGGCTGTCCTGAAGACGCTCTAGAATGTGATGCAAAGAATATCTATGTTGTCTATCATCCGATAGAAGAATGGATAGATCATCATATTGTAGAGCTTAAGAAGCAATAGTAAGGCACTTATGCCAAAAGTAAACATACAAGGAGGATAAATATATGGTAGTTAGAAGAGAAGTTCCAACGTCAGCAATAGATATCGCTGAAGCAAAGAGAGGATCAAACGTAAGCTCAGTTGTCCCAGTAGGAAAAGGCGCTGAGGTATATATCAAACCTGGCGGTTCTGGTGCAGCAGGTGCAGGTGGCCGTATAGTAGTCAGAGGAACTCATGTCAAACCATCTCACAAGCTTGGTACCAAGGCAAAGGCCATGAGAGCATGTGCAGGTAAGAGAGGATGCGAATTCCAGAGCTGCCTTGAGGCCGGTGGAATTACTGCCCCCAGAAGTATAAGAAAGGCCTGTGGAAAGTAAACAATAGTTAATCAGATAAATAAATCTGATAACAAACATAATATCTATACATGCGGCAGAATGTTGTCATAATATAATCTATATTAAGAATATGTCGAACAGAGTAGAAGTTCCAATAGATACTGCAAAGTTAGTGTTGGAACGGAGAAATATTGGTATGGTTAATCCGTCTATAGAGATAGATAGTGATGCCAATATTGTTCCAAGGTCGTCATCTGAACATAGTAATAATGCTGAGTATACTGTAACAGTTAGAAAGGCAACCAATGATCCGTTAGCGGATAGACCTAGGAAGGCAAAAGACTTGAAAGCTTGTAAAGGCTTAAAAGGTTGTGAGTTTGCCCAATGTGCAAAAGAGGTTTTCGGTAAGTTACCAAGAAACTTGAGGCATTTGGAAGGACTTTGTTCGACAGATTTAAATGAATAGATATTGAAATGAATAGCATAGTGAATAATATAAATCCGATATTCGAATAAAAATAATAAGGAGGAATATTAATGGATTTCGAAGAACTTAAGAGAGCGCCTCTTGGTGATGTCGCATCAGCGATAATAAAAGAAGGTGGTGCTGTAACAGGCGGCCTTCTGGCAGCAGGATTCGCTGGTAGACAAGCTGAGAATATATTAATGGGTGCTACTCCAGTGACTCCTACTTCAACATTCGTAGATAAGGCTAAGGCTGCTGGCGCAAATCTTGCTCCAAAGGTTGTAGGCTGGTATCTATTGAGAGGAAAAACTGGAGCACTCGAAGATGCCAGGAAAGGTCTTGTAACATCTGCAGCATTTGATTTGCTGATGAGATTGACCAATAGCGGTGTCAACCCAGCAACTGCAACAGTAATGGGATACCAGGTGCTTGGAGATGGCAGTATAGTAGGCATGGGTAGTGCCGATACCGGAACTGTACAGAGACTTGTACAAGAGAATGGCGCACTCAGAAATGAGATTGGAAGATTAAAGGGATCGTCTGGAATGCAAGTACAACAGGTACCATATTCTGCACAGACACCGATGGATCCCAGGTTACCACCATATGTAGGATCGAGCGCAATACCACCAGCTGAAAGAGAAAGAAAGTATGGTTTCATGCAACCTGCGATACCTGGAGTAACAAGGACACCCGGAGTAGACGAAAGACATAGAAAATATGGCTTTGCTAGTGGAACTCCAGATATGAGTGCCATGACATCTGGTAAACCAGGGGCAGCTTACATACAAGCCGGAAAGATGTTCGGCATGGTGTAGAATAAGAAATAAAATAAAGGAGGATGACACAAATGGCAGATTATAACATCCAATCAATGGAAGGCGCTCCTCTCGTAGCAAAGAACGATTATACCTCATATGTTGAGTATATAGAAAACGTTCTTGGTGGGAGACGCGAACAGATAACCCTTGATGAGAACTATACCAAGATTGTTGCATTAGCAGACGTTGTCGCTGGTGCTACTGGTAACTTCATAGACATTACATGTCCTGCAGGTCAGAAGTTCTCAATAATGGGCGTGCAACAGATACCAAGGGGTGCAGATGCAAGAACAGCTCACTCTTTAAGAATTAGAGCCGCAGATACTGCTGATGCCGACATCAGTTTTTATAACAAAATGAGACTGACCAAAGAAGGTATCACTGACTCTATAACGAACATTGCAAGAGTGTTCTATGGTGATGTGAGCCTTATCAAACAGGCAGCACTCGCACTTGGTAATGCAGAACAGTTGAAGACAGATCTTGAATGGTACCGGTTTAACGATTGGGCGTGTAATTAGATTTATATACTCATCGGACCAAAGCAAGGAGTAGAACTCAATGGTGAACAGCATCTTATCATATCAGCACTCACTGTCGCAGCAGGCGATATGATCGATAATGATCACGTACGCTTTGCCCTCGACATAGATATATGGTATTTCTAGTGCAGATGTGTGTACAAAGTTCGATTCCAACCACTCAAGGAAAGTCAGAAAACTGAAAAGTTAAGAACAGTATATTAGGTAGATAGGATATATAGAAACCTATTTACCGTTTATTTTTATCAATTATTTTATTTATAAGTCCACCTGAATTAAAAAACGTGAAAATTTCCGCCTAAGTTGAAAGAAAAGTTAAGCCATGTTTGGTTGTTGTGCTCTATAAGAGGTTTACATCTCCTGACTATGGGGCACAACCCCAATTATCAATTTATTGATTATTAATTATACTTATGTAGATTAACATAAGATGGTATCTCACTACCTGTCCCGGTCTGGCCGGACTGGGACTTAAATACCATTAAGTAGTGAGATAGCATTAGATAAATAATATAGGTAGTGAGAAAATGGAAAATAAGAAATGTGAGAAATATACTCTTGGATGGCTTAGAGAACAAGCAAAGAAAGATGGATTTGACAGCCTTACTGACTGGAACAATTGGAAAAGACAAAAGAATATAGAAGAAAAAGTTGAAGAATTTAAAATAAGACAAGATTTTCTAAGAAGCAAAATACATCTAGACGAATTGGCGAGAAAAAGAGGTTATGATGATAATGCTCATTATGATAGAGAAAGAGTAAAAAGATGGCAACACAATACTGGTATATGTAAATCTAGAGAGGAAAATTGGGCGTGTTCTCAATATATTGGTATTCATATAGGAGAAAATAAAATAGGAAATAAAATTATACCGGTACTATTAGAAGAAATAGAAAGACATGTTCAAACAAGTGTATATAAATTTGATTTTCTTCTTAAGTCAGGTATTAAAGTGGATATAAAAACAAGAGTATTATCATATAGAGATAAAAGAGTATATTGGAACTTTCCAATTAGGCATAATAATGTTCCTGATTATTTTATATTAATAGGATTAGATGATATAGACAACCAAAATATAATTCATGTATGGTTATTCAAAAGAAATGATTTAATAAGAAATAGAGAATTTTGGGATAGAGAAGATTTTACTATAACAAATAGAGAATATCATTTATCCAAATTAATGAGATTTGATGTAACAAAAAAGTTAGGAAATTTAAAGGATTTGATCAATTATGACGATTAAATATGAAAAGTTATCCAGAAGTACGAAAGAAGACACAAAAATAATGGCAGGACAAACTGTTTTTGATATATCACAGTTAGAAGATGAAATGGCTAACGATAATAGCGAAGTGGGAAGAAAGTTACGAAGCATAGAACACATATTAGAAAATTATTAATATTGTACTATAAAAATGGATGCTAACAGTGATATTACAGATGCTACATGATAACAATTTGGACAAGCATGTATATTAATCTTATAAGGTGCTCAGAATTTAATTTGATGCGTATCTGCAACATCTGTATAGTGTCGGACAGCTTAAAGTGTGTTTCTTTGCATAAATTTGTTGAGTTAATATGACATGGTTTAAGATAAAAAGGAATGTAATAGATCTTTTGGAATTCCTGATGGATTGTGAACTGATAGTATCGCCAGATGATGTAATAGATCTTATGAAAAACCCATCAAGATATGATGAGGTTTGGAGACTTTATCAAAGAGAAATTGCTGGAGTATATTAATGGTAGAAAAGATTGCTACAGTTTTAATTACTGCTCCTAGAAAGATTGGAGATCCCACTTTTTATACATCGATTTGGGCTTATAATATGGAAAAGTTGGCAAGACAGTTGGGATACAATGTTATCACTTTGAAGGGTGATAATGTCAATTATAGAAATGTAAATGCTGCTATAGAGAGGTATAGACCAAGACTATATATTCACGCTGGACACGGCTGTTCTGGACACTTGACAGGTCAAAATGAATGCATTTTGACTCGTAAATATTCAATAGATGAAATGCTTTCTATGGAGCCAGAACAATTAGATAGAATTTTAAATCCTACCAAATTGTCAGGTTGTGGGAAAGATATATGTAGTTTGAATAATGACGTCTGTATGCCCCTATGTTTCAATGAAACGAATATACATCTATTGAGAGATTCAATAATCTATGCTGTAGCTTGCAATTCCTCGAGTGGACTTGGTAAATGTGCAATACGATATGGTGTACAGTCATATGTGGGTTACCGGGATCTTTTGCTCTTTCCTGTGGATCAGATGAGAAGTCAAGATATGTTTGGTCAGGTACATCTAGAATTCCTTAGATATCTATTAACAGGATATAGTGTAGGAGAGTCAAATGATGCTATGAGAATGATGGAAGATATCTATATAAGACTTTACAGACAAGTAAAATGGACAGCATTACCGATGCTTTGGAATACTTTACATCGTGATGTACTTGGAGATCCTGATACAACAATATATTAAATATTATAACAGATCAGTTCTTAGATACAACAGATCAGTTCTTAGGAAGTGAGGAAATTTATCGGTGTATTACAAACGTAATACACTTGGAAACTACCAATGTATTGCGATACTAGAGTGAAAACACGTTGAAAGTGTATTATGAGTGTGTTACATTTGTAATACATGTTGGTAGTTATAGATCATAGCAAATACTGTCAATAGATCAGTTCTTAGGTATTCTGCTATAATAGACAGGTTGGATATTAGATTATCCTGTTTGACTTAGCAGGATATTAGATTATTATGACAAGAAAAAGAGTTGAAGATAATTAACATGTCATACATGTTACTTATACAAATTTAACATGTTAGACATACCCTTTATTAAAATAAAAAAGTAAAATATAATTATGTAGGGACGCATAGCAAGTCTTATACGTTAATATAGCATATATATGTATATGCATAGTAAGTATGCAGGATGTATAAGACATGACCAAAGATAAGAAACATAAAGAGAAAATAAAAATTAGCAAGGCTGTAAAATTAGGAAATAGTATATATGTAGCTCTGACAGGAATCGTCGAAGAAGGAAAACATTACTCTATTAAGAAGGTTGATAATAAGATCGTTCTTGAAGATATAGATGATTTCTTAAGGAGCTAATAATGACGACAACCGAGTTAAATAATATAATAAAGGAAGTTAGAGAAAAAATCAAGAACAATCCAAAATATACGCATCCATGTAATAAAGATTTTCAAGAAGACACAAAAAGACTTGGCTTTAATAGCGGACATAAATATATTGCTTGGATGCAACAAAACGGAATTTTGAAGAGTGTTACAAAGATTAATCGTGAATTATTGGCCAACGCATATGGATTTGATAATCATAATGATTTTCAAAGAAATAACGAAAATAATAGAAATATAAAGTTCTACAAAAGATTAGAAGACGAGTATGGAAAGGAATTCGTGGATTGGGCAATAAATAATAGTTACATAGAAAGAAAAATTTTAAGTGCCGGTTGTACTAATTTAAGAGAATATAATAATAAAATTGCTAGAAATTTGGGTTTTAAAGATTGGAATGATTATAGAAAGAATTGGAGATATGAGACTGGTAGATGTTTTCCCAGTAAGGATAATGAAGACTGTTCTCAATATTTTGGTATAGTAATATTTGAAGAGATCATAGAAAGGATATTCAAAACTTTCCAAAGAATGCCTCCTAATAATCCAAAATTTGATTATATATGTGGAAATGGATATAAAATACAAGCAGAGGCTAGATGCCTAATGTATTATAATAATAATTCGAGATTGGAGTTTCGAGTAGATTATAATAATATTGCAGATTATTTTCTATTTGGAGGATTTGATAATAGAATAGATAAGAACCTTTTATATTTATGGTTAATTCATAAAAATGAGATAATAAGAGGAATAGAATTGTGGAAAAGAAATGATCTTAGTATTACAAATAGTTTTTATGGAATTGAGCCATTTAAAAAATATGAGGTTATTGATAAATTAGATAAATTTAAAGAATGTATGAATAGGAGGAGAGAGTATGGATAACATATGTAAGAAACTACAAGTTATGATGGGAGACGAAGCCGAGGCTATTATTGCTTACAATAAGCTGAAGAATGAAATGCCTTCTGAACACAAAGAACATATTAATACTATTGAAGAGTATATTGCAGATGAATACAAACATTTATCTGGGGTCTTCAATATGATGAAAGATATGGGATGTCCAATTGAAAGATCAGAAGAAATTGAAGCAAAATTAAGAGAAATTGCTACAGAAGAAGATGAAGGTAATTAATTATGGCTATAATTTGTGGACCGATTATATCTGAAATAAGCTATGTATCAAAATTAATATGTGGACATTTGGTCAGATTATATGATATTAATCCTTATTATGAAACTGTAGAAGTACTGATAGATAATCAACAGATAATTGGAGGAATAGGAAATGTATCTATAGCTCTGATTCCAGATTTTACTAAGAGAGCGACTATTAGTTTATTATCGAAGAATGTATATGCAGGAACGGCTAATATATCATTTGCAATTGAAACTATCGAAGTTCCTCCTCCGCCAGTTGAAGTACCAACTCATATTGTACAATTGGAATTATCTCCAAATCCTTATCTTGGTCACTTACAACAGAATATAATTTCTATTAGTGCACAAGTCGCTGATGTTCTACCTTTTACTCCAAATGTTCAATATATTAGAACAGAATTGGATACAAGCGGAAAATATATAAATGTATATGTTAAGTATACCGGTCCTGCAGTATTAGGTATGGATGGGTATTATAATGTATATTCTCTTGGAATTATAGACGACATAAATAATTTTGCTATGGTCATCATTCCTATATTAATTGCTATAGCATCAATTCTGATAACAGCAGCTATAATATTGGCTGGCGGATTTACTCTCCCAGTAATAGCAGTAGCTCTAGCAGCAGGCGGATTAGTATTTATTTTGGGATATGTATCGTATGATTTGATAGCAAAATTACAGGTGGCAGCCAAGGTAATTGATAACCAACAGGCATTTATACAACCAACAATAGCAAAAGACCAAGGTAAGAAGGCTCTCGATGATGCATTCAATGCATCTCCAAAGACCAAAGAAGATTGTCTGACACTATTGAAAGGATACCAAGAAAAAGACAAAATATATATAAATAGTCTATCGACTAAGCTAACAAAATTACAACTTACTGATATGAAGAGCGCATATGATGTTTGTACGAATAATCTAATTGAGAATTTTAAAGCAGATAAAATACCGTGTGATACAACAAGAGCAGAATTCTCTCCTTGTGAAAATGTTCTATATGCAGGTACAGGAGAACAATTTAACAAGAGTTATGATCCAAATGCAACATACGAAGAAAAATGTACTACAGATTGTTTTATATGCGAACCGATTACCAATAAATGTATCTTATCAAAAGGTACAGCTACACTAATAGGTCTAGGATTGTTAGGATTCATATATTTCATTACGATACCAAAAGAAACTATTGTAATTAAAGGAGGATAACGATATGCCCTTAGTTCAAGCAAGATATTTTTTACTTGGAAATGGAAATGATCCAGTTGGATGCAGCATAGATAATGCAACAAAACTACAAGCGGAAGTAATTCTTCAGTCAGAATACCCAGTACCAGAAGAGGTAACCATGATGGAAGTGAAAATAGCTAATGCGAGTACTGGAGCATGTATCAAGAAGTTTTCTTGGACGGGATTATGCGCTCTAAGAACAGGCATGGTTTATACTATAGATACCCCTATCTTTGGTCCAATTCCAGTTGGAACATATGCTATACTACTGGGATTTTCTGGTGCTCCTCTTTCAAGATCGATAGGCGAATGTGGTATTACATTAAGGGAGGTGCCATGCTGATGTCTCATTCAATATATTCTTTACAGAAATGCGATCGATTAACTGTTGTACAGGCTATTACTCCGCCCAATGCTCAAGTTTATAATATTTGTTGGGATGTAACAGGCAAATTAGGAACTGGGACATGTTCTTCAAATTTTGGACCAGTAATACAGTCTGGTTCAGTAATAGATATTAAAGCTGATATTGTGAATAGTGGGCCTGTAGGTAGAGTTAATGTAATTTTCAAGATTGACGGAATAGCAGTTTTCAATGACACGAATATAAGTCTTCCTACATTCAGAAGTGGTAGTGATATATGGTCTCCTACATTTTCTGGATATAAGATGCCGACCAAAAACATTCAATTAACGGTAGAGGCATATGGTTGGGACGCATCGAAGAATGCATGGATACTTGGTCAAACTAGAACAGTTACTATATCAATGTCATCTCCTATATGTACAGGAATTGATTTGGTACCTTTCAGTGCCAGTATCAAGACTGGTGAGAAAGTTGATCTAGTAGCAGCGATTTCACCAGGCAATGTCGCTTTTCCAGTTACATTTAAAGATAGAACAGGTTCGGTACTAGGGTCGTGTAAGACAAATGGAATGAGACAGGCTACTGGTAGTAGTACATGTCCTTTCACTTGGAATTCTACCGGAAAGGTTGCTGGTACATACTATGTCAAAGCATATGCAGACAGTTGTATTTCTACAGAATGTATAATAGTAGTAAATGCCCCTATTCTTCAGTACAATTTCAATATAACAGTAACAGATTCTGTAACTGGAGTAGTAGTACCTGAAGCAACTGTAATGGTTACAACTACTGGAGGAGCGTCCCAATCAAAGGTAACTGATGTCAGCGGTCTAGCATCATTCAGAATGGATACAGGTACGATAAGTGTATCTATATCAAAGAGTGAATATAATACGTTCAATACCGCAGAATCATTATATATGGATAGATCTATTACCTATCAATTAATACCGATACCGCCCATACCTACAGTTGGAGCAATAGAATTTGTAACTGTTCCTGTGAATGCGAGTATCTTTGTCGATGGAAATACAACAGGTCAGAAAACACCAATAGTCATAACAAACATAATTGCAGGTGAACATGCGTGGGAATTAAGACTTTCTGGTTATAATAATTCAACTGGAAAGGTAGTAGTACCAAGTGGCGGTTCCATACCAGTATATGCAACTCTGACACCTGTAACTCCAACAATGGGATCATTGAATATAACATCAACTCCTATGGGCGCAGAAGTTTGGATCGACGGTAAAGATTTTAATGTCACAACAAGCGGGGCTACTATAATAACAAATATTCCTCCTGGTAATCATACTCTGACTCTAACCTTGCCAGGCTTCCAAGACAAAATTACGACATTTGCTATTATTGCCGGTCAGACAACATATTTAAATCCTACATTAGTACCATTGACTACAATAGGTTCATTAGAAATATCTTCGGAACCAAGTGGCGCAAGAGTATATATAGATGATATAGATACCCAGAGAGTTACGACTGCTACAATAACGAATCTAATAAAAGGAAGTCATACATATAAATTGGTATTAGATGGATATACAGATTCATCTGGTACATTTAATATAGAGATAGAAAAGACCACTATCGTTCATGTAATATTAGAGAAGAAGACTGATGCACCAGGGACAGGATTATTAGTTGTTGGTATTGCAGGATTAGCTATAGTCGCTGTTATAATGAAGAAAAAAGAATAATACTGAATAATGCCTGAATATAAGGAATAATACAAAGATGAAATATGCAACATCAAAAGAAACTGGAGTGGTTATGACAAATAATAATCTGGTTGATCAAGAAATTAGTGTAATCCGGGGTACTGGAATGTTATCCGTCAACACCGATCCTATTGCTACAACGCTTGCCATTGATGGTCAGATGTATCCTGATATTACACCAACGACAATCAAAAATATTCCTGAAGGAAAACATAATGTGTTGTTAAAGTTGGAAGGTTATAAAGATTTTACAGGAATAATTGATGTAACAGAAGGTTTTCTATGTTGTATGAATGTAAAGATGGAGACTGTTGAATCTGCCGAGACTTCTGTATCTACAAAGGTTTGTAATCCTACAAGACTATCTACGACACCTATAAGTGGGTTTCCAGATTTTGCGTCTTTGGTTGCCGGTATTATAATAGGTATAATATTAGCATATCTGGTTAGAAAATTTGAAAAGCGAGAGGGACAAAAATAGGTAAATAGAAGGTATCAATGTCAGATTATATTTCTCCAGACGATAACTTAATACCCAAAGATTTGGTTGGTAGAACTGGTAAAAAAATAGTAGGTTTACAATTACCTACAGAAGACAAATGTCCTATGCCTACACAACCGGAAAAAATTCAGACTTACATTCCTATTCCGACTCCTATTCGTCCTCCAGGTGGGGAACAAGGATTATTAGCAGAACATCTTAAAGAGATGAATATAATCCTAGACAGAAATAATAATATTCTTGAGAGAATAGAATCACATTTAATTACCAAATCTCCTACTGATAGCTGGTTTGAAATACAAACAACTTCAACTGTTGCTACACCACCTAATTTAATAAATATTAATCAAGATCCAAATAATATTACTGATGGTATAATCCCTGGTTATGATCAAGTAGAAGTTAACAAAAGACTACAAGGAAGAAATGCCCGAAAATTATGGCTTGTCAATGATGGTCTAGTTCCAACAGGTAGTAATACAGGTAGTGATATATTTGTAATAACATCTATAGATGGTAAATCATTCTCTCCTGAATTTAGAGTAGCATTTGGTGAAGTAAGAATCATAAGTGATGTATATGAGTTCAGATTTCGATGTTCTGTTGCAGGTAATTTCATTCGTGCATCAGAAAGAGAAATACTGCCTCCATATATTACGTCATTAATCGTTACCGGAGGTACAGTTGCTACTACGGCAAATAGACCATCATTTGTAGCACATCAAATCCTTGCTCCTATTGGAGGCATATGTTTAACTGGTGGTGCTGCTCCAAGTCTTCCAATATCAAACGGTTTTGCTATCGTATTAAAATCTAATACCGATAATGTAGGTACATCAAGAATATATGTTGCCTTTAGTCTAGCAAATATCATCGTTGCTGCAGATAGATTTACACTCGGTCCTGGTGAAGGCGCAAGTTTATTTATAACCGATGCTAATATAATATTTGTAGGAAGTAATAATGGTACATCAAATGTGGACTGGATAATTGAGCAATAATGATAAAATATAATGAATTATGGAAACAAATAATAGGCGATTATATAGGTGATTAAATTATATGGCACAATTTCAAAAGGGAAGAGGACCATTTACTCAGTTAACGGACACGTTCCCATCATACGTGGGACTCGGTAATAGGATTGTTAGCATAAAAGGAACTCAGGATGGTTTGGAGACTATAGCTCCGGCAGCCGCTGGAGTAACGACCTTTCTTGCTCTTACAGATACGCCTGCCAATTATGTTGGAGCTGCAGGTAACCATGTTATGGTCAATCTTGCAGAAAACGCATTAATATTTACACCCATAACCCCCACATCAGTTTTCAATTTACAGCTTAATCAAGAGGCTGCGCCTGGAGCATCTACCGCCACACCAGGAGCAGTAGGAGCATTAACAGGCGCTTATCAGTATAGAGTTACATTTGTCACAGCTCTTGGAGAGACAGAAGCAGGTACTGTAAGTAATATTGCAAATCCTGTTGCTCAACAAATAAATCTTACAGGTATCCCAGTAGGTTCGGCCCTAGTAACTGCTAGAAATATTTATAGAACAACTTCTGGAGGTTCTAACCTCGCTACTCAGTTTGTGGCTACAATACCAGACAATGCGACTCTCATTCTCACAGACAATCTTGCAGATGGTGGACTAGGAGCATTTGCTCCAGTAATTAATACTACCGGAGGACAGATATTTGTTGGTACTCTACCAGCACCTGTATATAAGGTAATGGAAGCAGATAATGCAATAACTCTGTTAGGAGCAGGAGCTGGTGCTGTAAATAAAGGATTCTACAATACATTTGTAGGTTTTCAGTCTGGAAATGTTAATACTACAGGAATCCAAAATACATTTGTAGGACATCAGACAGGACTTGCTAATACTACCGGTAATTTTAATACATTTGTAGGACGCCAGACAGGACTTGTCAATACTACGGGAAATGCAAATACATTTGTAGGTACTGGAACAGGTATTGGTAATACTACAGGAGTTCAAAATACATTTGTAGGAGCATCTGCAGGCGAAGCCAATACTACCGCAAATAACAATACATTTGTAGGTATTGCATCAGGTACTAGTAATACTATAGGAACTGATAATACATTTGTAGGAGCATTTGCAGGAGTTGCTAATACAGTCGGTGGTTCTAATACATTTATAGGAAAATATGCAGGCCAGAATAATACTATAGCAGCCGATAATACATTTGTTGGTTCATTAGCAGGAGATGCTAACACTTCTGGTACAAGAAATACCGCATTAGGTAAAGATGCGTTAGGTGCTAATACTACATCAAACGATGTTACCTGTATTGGTTATCAAGCAGGTCTTGTAAATACTGGAACCAGTAATACATTTGTTGGTGCTAGTGCTGGAAATGGCATTACATCTGGTAATGGCAGCACCGCAATAGGAGCATATACCCTTACCGCATCTGGAGGTGTAGGCGCAAATTTCTGTACTGCTATTGGCTTTAGTGCAGGACGATTTAATACTGCCGATAATAATACATTTGTTGGTTCATTAGCAGGAGTCGGTAATACGACAGGAGCTTCAAATACATTCTTAGGAGTCAGTGCAGGACAATCAAATACTACCGCATCAAATAATACATTTATAGGATCTACTGCCGGCAATGCTAATAATACAGGAACAGGTAATACATTTGTAGGATATCAGGCAGGACTTGTAAATACTTCTGGAAGTGTCAATACATTTGTTGGAGGTACTGCTGGAGCGGCTAATATTAACGGAGTTAATAATGCATTTATAGGATATCAGGCAGGACTTGTAAATACTTCTGGATCTAATAACACATTTATAGGACAAGGTGCTGGAGCCGCTAATACAACGGCAAATTTTAATACGTTCGTTGGAAAGGCTTCAGGTGTACAAAATACTACAGGAACTCAAAATACATTTGTAGGAGAAAGTTCAGGATGGGCAAATACTACAGGAGCTAATAATACCTTCATAGGATTTGAAGCCGGTAGAGCTAATACTACAGGAGCTTCTAATACATTTATAGGAAAAGATACAGGACTTGTTAATACTATTGGAGCCTCAAATACGTTTGTAGGTGTGAATGTAGGACAGACCAATAGTACAGGAACTTCAAATACATTCTTAGGAGTCAGTGCAGGACAAGCTAATACTACAGGTGGTAATAATACATTTGTAGGAGCAGGTGCAGGACAAGCTAATACTACAGCCTATGATAATACATTTGTAGGATATCTTGCGGGTTCTGCTAATACTGGCCCAGTTAGTTACAATACATTCGTAGGTAGAAGTGCAGGACAGAATAATACTACTGGTAATTTAAATACATATGTGGGATTTGCATCAGGAGTTATTAGCACTATTGGTAGCTCAAACACATGTATAGGCGCAACTGCTGGCGATTTTAATACAGGAAATTTCAATACATTTATAGGCGTAGAAGCAGGTAAAAATAATACTGCAAACAATAATACATTTGTAGGAACAAGTGCAGGATTAGCCAATACTACAGGCCTTGATAATGTATTTATAGGAGCAAATGCTGGACAAACAAATCTTACATCTACAAATAATACATTTATAGGACGTGAGGCCGGAAGAGATAACAACGGAGGAGATAATTGCACATTTGTAGGAAGAGGAGCAGGACTATTAAATACTACAGGAGATGCAAATACATTTATAGGCCAAAGTGCAGGACGTGATAATACAACAGCAGCAAATAATGTATTTGTAGGACAAGATGCAGGACTTCTTAATACTATAGGAACTCAAAATGTATTCATAGGCCAAGCTACAGGAGATGCGAATACATCTGGTTCTGCTAATACATTTGTAGGACAAGGTGCTGGAACCGCTAATATCGATGCAAATGCAGGTACATTTGTAGGTACAGGAGCAGGTGCTGCTAATACATCAGGATTAAATAATACATTCTTGGGTAATAGTGCAGGAAACAAAAATACAACGGCAGCAGATAACGTATTTGTTGGAGCAGGAGCAGGATTTAATAATCTTATTGGAGCCAACAATACATTTGTAGGAACAGATGCAGGTTCTGCTAATACCGCAAACAATAATACATTCATAGGAAAACGTGCAGGACAATCCAATGGTATAGGAACGTCAAATACATTTGTAGGATATCTTGCAGGATTAAATAATACTGATGGTGGATCAAATACTCTCTTAGGAAGGGAAGCAGGTATAAATGTTACTACCGGAGGTTCAAACACTTTCTTAGGAAGAGGTACAGGATCAAATATTACTACCGGATCTCTCAATGTAATCGTAGGAAATAGTGCTGGCCCAACGGCTAACCAATCAAATAAATTATATGTAGATGTCTCAACTAGAGATGATCCATTAATAGGAGGAGATTTCACAAATAGAAACCTTGGTTTCAGAACAGTAACAGAATTTGGATCTGGGACTGGTGTAATAGGAATACAAAATGCGACAGCTGTTCCAAGTACAAATCCTGCAACAGGAGGAGTATTATATGTTGAGGCTGGAGCATTAAAATATAGAGGTTCATCGGGTACAGTAACACCAATTGCATTAGCATAGATATAGATAAAATAAACAGGAGATGAAACATAATGGAAGATAATTTACAAGAAATGGCAATAAGGAAAGAAAAGGAATTATTAAAGAATAAGATAAATAATCTTAAAGCACAGACATTCGATATGATTAGACAACAAGAATCATTAGTTGTTCAGAATAATCAAATTCAGGAAACAAAGATAAAACTTGTACAAGAGATTCAGAAATTGGAATCTTCATTAATCTAAGTGATAAGATATTAATAATATATAAGAAAACCAAAGAAGATAAGTCTCGTTAGGAGGCAAACAAATGGATGACAAAGGACAATTACACAAAGATGCAATGCGAGAAGAAAGAAATGTTCCAAAAGGTGAAGCTCAGCCTGAATTACGAGGAAGATATTATGATGTAACCAGAACAATATTGGTAGCAACTGCTAACGATCCTGGAGATGCAGATGCCGCAGCATATCAACAGGAAAGAATATATGATACCATTCAAAAAAGAGCGTCAATTATTCATGTAGCAAATGATGGTATCGACACTCTATTTGTACGAGTATCTCATGATGGACCAGGCACTTTTTCTCCAGAAAATTCAATTTATCCTGGCGATATTAAAGAATACTATCATGTATATGAGTTGCGTCTTAGGTCTCCTACTATTGATCTTCCATATCGTGTGTCAGAATATAATATAATGATGGGATGTTGTCCTACATCTGGAACAACAGTACTACCAATACAAATACCTTCAATTGAGAAAGCTGTAATACATAATACTGCGCTTCCAGCAGCAAATACTAATTTTCTTACACCATCAATTACTCCTACCAGTACTCCATGTGGATTTATAGTACAAATTGCAGTATCAATAACAGGTATATTCCGAGCTACGATTACAAATGCCGGTAACACGCAAATAGTAAATTTTAATCAGGCGACAGCATTAACTGCAAATTCATTATATATTTTTGAGATGTTGGTACATAGTGGTGATACAGTGAATTTCAGATATAGTACAACTGGCGGAATTATCCAAATCCTGAGAGTACAAGAAGCAGATTCGGCGGTGATTTAAATGGTTGGCTATCCACCGCAAGGTTCTGCAGGAGTAGTTCCAAGTGCGACAGTAGTAACTGAGATGGCTTTTGGTCAAGCTTCTACACCTGGTATATCAACTACATCATCAAGAGGAGATCATACACATGGTACTCCAGCTGCTCCTGGAGGTTCAGTTCCAAGTGATACGATAGTCACAGAGACGGCTTTTGGTCAAGCATCAACTGCAGGAGCGCTCGCAACATATTCAAGAGGTGATCATACTCACGGTACACCCGCAAGTCCAACGATACCTGTAGCAGGCGATACAATAGTAACTGAAACTGCATTTGGTCAAGCATCAACAGCAGGAGCATTAGCTACATTCTCAAGAGAAGATCATACACATGGCACGCCAGCAAGCCCTACGATACCTGCTGCTGGTGATACAATAGTAACTGAGACAGCCTTTGGTCAAGCGTCTACGGCAGGAGCATTGACTACATTCTCAAGAGAAGACCATACTCATGGTACTCCAGCAAGTCCAACGATACCTGTAGCAGGCGATACGGCAGTAACCGAAACTGCATTTGGTCAAGCATCAACAGCAGGTATATTAACTACATTCTCAAGAGAAGACCATACTCATGGTACTCCTACCGTTCCAGCACTTGATGATCTATCTGATGTTATAATAGCAGGTCCAGTTACAGATGAAATTCTGAAATATAATGGAGCAAATTGGGTAAATGGTCCGCCAGCTTCTGTAGGAGCTGGTCCTGGTATAACATTCTACTTAGATAGTACAAAAGTCATTCCTGCAGGTGTTGGTCCACAAACGAAATCAATGGAAACACTATTAAAGATTCCATCAAGTGCTGTTGAGGTAGATGAATCTGAGGTTGTCAACAATAGTACTGCTATTATTGACCAATATATGTACAATACCGCTCTAGGTGTAACAAGTATTGATGCTGGCGAATGGATATTTGATACATATACCTATGTAAGTGATGCAAGTAATGTATCAGAAGTTATTTGTTCAATGGGTAGAGTAATTGTAGGTACAGGAACTCTTACGACAACAGGAGGTCCAGGTACAACAACAAGAACGGCCACAGTTACAGGAGGAACTCCATTTGTTGCAGCAGATTATAATGCTGATATTACACTAACAAGTAGAATTATAACTCCAAATGCTGTATTAGTTATTAGTGGATTTACATCTGATTCGGTAGTAACAGTAACATCTTTGGCTACATATACAGACGAAGCCGGCGTAGCATATTCAGTTGATAAATACATATTTCAAGTCACGACAGATGAAATAAACTATTTAGCAGTAGATTTAGTAGAGACTGTAACGGTTCAACCAGCATATGCATGTAACCTTACTGATAAATTAACAGCTCATTATTTTGCGAAGACAAACAATGTAGGTAATGTTACAATTCATCTTGTACATAATGGTACTCAACATTATACAATGATACATACTCCTCTAGCAACAAAGCATAATGATCTTGCAGGACTAGATGGTGGTGTATCAGGACAATATTATCATCTAACAAGTGCTGAATATACTGGTACAGGTACAAATAATTTTGTAAGACAGACATCACCTACTCTTACCACACCGACAATAGGTGATTTTACCAATGCAAACCATACACACGCGGCTGCAGGAGCTACTGGCGGTGTAGTAGATCATACAAATCTTTCAAGTGTGGGTACACATACTCATGCACAATTGGATACTGAAGTAGATACGACTCTTCCAGGATTAGTAACAACACATGCAGGTCTTACAACAGGAATACACGGTCTTGGAACTATGTCCCAACAAGATTCCAATAATGTAACTATTACTGGAGGTTCAATAACTGCAACAGATGTTACCGCAACAGACTTAAAGAGTGCTACAACCACAATTGCTATAGATGCAGCCGTAGCTCCAACTGTTGGACAAGTACTGACAGCAATAAATGGAACTACCGCTTCATGGCAAACGGTTTCTGTAGGAATGGTATCTGATGCAATTCGTAATACAAAAGGTGGTACAGATGCATTAAGAGATAATCTAATCGGTACTGATAATACAGCAATTGGTTATAATACATTATTGTTAGATACAGCATCTTTCAATACCGGTTTTGGTTCATATGCATTGGATGCAAATGTATCAGGAGTCAATAACACCGCTGTTGGATATAATGCATTGAGTACGGTTGCAACAACCAATGATTCCACTGCTATTGGTTATAATGCATTATCATTGAATGTTGGAGCAAATAATACAGCTATTGGTTCTGGAGCCGGAGATGCTAATACATCAGGAACTAGAAATACGGCATTAGGTAAAGACGCATTGGGTGCCAACATTACAGCAGATGATTGTACAATGATTGGTTATCAAGCAGGCTTATTAAGTACTGGAGCAAATAATACTGCTATTGGTTCCTATGCTTTGGATGCAGTTACGACAGGGACAAACAATACAGCATTAGGTAAAGGTGCTGGTAGTGCAATTACTACAAATTCAGATTGTACAATGATCGGTTATCAAGCAGGTCTTGTAAATACGGCAGCCAATAATACATTTATTGGTTCTGGTGCTGGTGATGCCAATACATCAGGTGCTCAAAATACGGCAGTTGGTAAAGATGCTGGTAGCGCAATTACTACAAATTCAGATTGTACAATGATCGGTTATCAAGCAGGTCTTGTAAATACAGCAGCCAATAATACATTTATTGGTTCTGGTGCTGGAGATGCAAACACAACAGGTATAAGAAACACGGCTATTGGTAAAGATGCTCTTGGTGCTAGTATTACAACAGACGATTGTACAATGATTGGTTATCGAGCAGGTCTATTAAGTACTGGACCAGATAATACGTTTATAGGTTCTGGTGCAGGAGATGCTAATACAACCGGGAATTATAATACGGCAGTTGGAAGCAATGCTTTAGGTTCTGTAGGTTATGCTTTTTTTAATACATGTGTTGGAGCTTATGCAGGAAGTCTAACTATAGAAAAATATAATACATATATTGGTGCAAATGCTGGCAAATCTAATATTTCTGGCGAATCCAATACAATAGTAGGATCGAGTGCTTATAGTGACAGTACTAGTGCCTCCAATAATACAATAATAGGTTATTCGGCAGGTCGATATATTAGTAGCAATAATAATACATTTGTCGGTTATCGGTCAGGAGATATTAATTCATCAGGTACAAGAAATACATTTATTGGATTTAGAACTGGCAATTGGAATGATACAACATCAGACAACACATTTCTAGGCTACCAAACAGGTTATAACAATACAGCAGCCAATAATACATTTATTGGTTCTGATTGTGGAGACGTTAATACAACAGGTACAAGAAATACAGCATTAGGTAAAGACGCTCTTGGAGCCAATGTTACAAGCAGTAATAATACGATGCTTGGTTATCAAGCAGGTCTTTTAAGTACAGGAGCTGATAATACATTTGTTGGGAATGGTGCTGGAGATACTATCACTACTGGTGCAAATAATGTAATCATAGGAAGTGGATCAGATGCAGCAGCCGCAAGAACTGGATGTGTAATATTAGGGAAAGATGCAATTGCAAGTGCAGATAATACTTGGGTAATTGGAACCATAGGAATCAAACAAGCGATTGTAGAAGGGGCAAATGCGGCTATGGGTGTTGCAACGTTGGTAGCAGGGACTATAACTGTAAATAATACTTTGGTAACCGCAAACTCAAGGATATTTCTGACAAGTCAAGATCCAAATGGAGGAACTCAGGGAGCCGTGTTTGTGAGTGCAAGGGTTGCAGCAACGAGCTTCGATATAACATCAACTATAGGAGCAGCGGATGTGGCCATAGTCGCATGGGAAATTAAGGAACCCAATTGATATTAACAGAATTAATTAATACAAATGAATTATAAGGAGATGTAAATATAAACATGACAAGTGAAATAGAAACAACCAATATAGAAAAGTTAAAGGCGGAAATATTTGACCTCATTAGGCAAGGAGAGTATATTATAAATTTGAAAAGCCAAAAAAT
>Ga0180007_10002351_pt1 | contig 22770 bp, 12 predicted proteins | sample MM_PC_MetaG_FD_121122 | JGI IMG/M metagenome (GOLD analysis project Ga0180007, IMG submission 121122) | Groundwater microbial communities from the Aspo Hard Rock Laboratory (HRL) deep subsurface site, Sweden - MM_PC_MetaG | ecosystem: Environmental > Aquatic > Deep subsurface > Groundwater... | reverse complement strand
GCCTTGATTGTGGATGAGGGACAAGATGTATTGAATTTTGAAGCTCTGGAAAAGCTAGAAAATGCCCTCCAGGGTGGTTTGGATAAAGGGCGCTGGTGTTTTTTCCATGACGTGAACAACCAAGCCGGCTTATGTGGCGAATACACTTCGGACGCTTACGATTACTTGGCAAGCTTCAATCCAGCCCGCGTTCCACTGACGTCAAACTGCAGAAATACAGAACCTATATTGAAGGCAATCCAGGATTCTCTGGATGCCGACCTTGGCCATGCAAGTGTTGGAAATGGTCCTGCAGTCCGAAGCATATCAGTAACAGAGACTGAATCCGCCAGCGAAGTTTTAGCCCGAGAGTTACGACTACTGGTGAGGGATCATGGATTCGAGCCGTACCAGATAGTTATCCTTTCACCGAAGCCCTTTGCACAATCGTGTGTCGCAAATCTGCCGCAGGATTCTGCGATGAGGATCGTTCAAATGGACTCATATTCTCCGAACAGAGCAGGACGCCAACATATTGGCTTTGCCGAGATCGCAAATTTTAAAGGGCTTGAGAGCGAAGTGGTTGTGCTTGTTGATCTCCCTGCTCCAGGTCAAGACAACTCAACTCGTGCATTTCATTACACAGGCATGAGTCGGGCCCGTGCGTTGCTCAGCATGATTTTCAGCAAAAGTGCAAATTAGTATCAACATCTAGCCCCCGTTTGGCTAGAATGGCGGTTCGTCCATTTGGCTTGATTCCTGAGGAAAGCCGTTTGATTTTTTTTCATCAATATTTCCCGGACCAGTTTTACCTTCTGGCCAATCTAAGGGGCCAACACTGTTTTTTGAGTCAGGATTTCCGTCGGGACGAGAAATAATATCATCGCTTTTTTTATCAAGTCCAAGAACTCTGTCAGCTTTGATTTCTGTTGTGTATCGGTCTGTTCCTGCCTGATCCTTCCACTTTCTGGTTTCAATCTTCCCCTCAATATAAACAAGACTACCCTTGTGAAGATAATTTGCTACGAACTCTGCCTGCCTACCCCAAGCAACTATTTTGTGCCATTCAGTTTTTTGAATTTTATCACCATTATTTGCAGTATAAGACTCATCGGTTGCAATACTGAAGTTGGCAACGTCCAGTCCAGTTGATGTGGAACGAACTTCTGGATTGCTTCCAAGCCTGCCTATCAATAAAATCTTGTTCAATAAACCTGCCATTGCAAACTCCTTCAAAAAAGGATTAAATGCTTAGATTGTAAATCTTATCCACTTCTCTATAGCACCCTCAAGATAAAATAGTGCAAGTCTGTCGCGGACGCAACCCCGCTGTGGAAAAAGCATAAAAACGATGCACGTGCACATCCACATGATCGTCCCAGCAGCATGGGACGATGTGAAAAAAAATGAGCGGTAAAACTGCAAAAAGCATGTAGCATAAATATTCGATTTCGGCAGATGTCTGACAATAACTATTTTATGGCGAGCATTTCAAAACACCACCCAACATGTCTTACATTCTAAAATGCTTGACACTCTTGCGCGGCTAAGGCTTATCAGAATAGCTGCAATATAATGAGCAACATGGTTCGGATGCTCATGAACCTGGAGAGAATGACGGAAATGGCTCAAGATCCTGAAGTAAATGGCAAAAGTGCTTTTGACATGGGAGATCGCGATACAAGGATATGCTTTGTCGAATCACCCTGCCCAAGCGTTCGTTTCTGTTGCTGATACCTGTAGGGAATATCTACAAAGACTCATGCGGCCAACAATCAGAGACGAAGAAAGCCCTTATTACCTTGAGTTCTCAGACGAAAGCAGGCAACGTTGCGCCCATTCGAGCGACGTCGAGCATGCTCGTTCAGAAGGGAGCACAAAGCCCCTTCCAGAAACGAAAACCTGGATTAAGGCGGCTTTTAATAAGACCGGCGGGTTCTTGAAACTATGAGTCAGTCAGAAACTAAATCCCCCTATTTTCGCCTTACATATAGGGGATTCACAATATTATCTTTCATTAACACACCAAGCTCATTTAATAAATACGTATTTATGGATTGATCGCATGCTAATAGACAACAAAAAACATGGAAAAGTTGGCGATAAGCTCAAAGAATATGTAGCTGAAGGAGACAAGCTTGCGATAATAACTGACTCATTTTCTTTGTACTCGTTCTACAGCTTACAAAAAGAACTTGAGAAACTAGAATCTGTTCGCCTTCTTATCTCCGATGCATCCATAAAATATACTGAAAATTTAAAATATCTTTCTGGCGACAGTTATGAAACACGCTTAAAAAATCAACTCAACCAACAAAGTATTGCAAAGCTTTGCTCGAAATGGATAAATAAAAAAGTAAGCATAAAAGCAGCTATCAATTCACATTCCATCAGCCAAAATATGTTTCATATCGAGGGAAAAGAATCGGCTGCAGCCATTCAAGGAAGTTCTTCTTTTACAAGTGAAGGGCTAGGTTACATTGAATCTGATAAACATCATATTAATATCGACATTTCTAATGATGAAAGCACAAGAGCACTTCTTGAATGGTTTAATAGCCTATGGAATAACGGAGGCATAACTTTTGACGCAAAGGGCCTCATTCTAAAGCAATTAGAGGCGCTTTCAAATGACAATCCCCCAGAGTTTATATACTTTTTAACCTTATTTCATACATTCCAAGACCTCCTCGAAGACATCGATGAAGAAAAAATCATAAAGACAAAGACAGGCTTCAAAGACACTCTTGTCTGGAACAAATTGTATAAATTCCAAAGAGACGGAGTTCTTGGCGCAATCGATAAGCTTGAGAAATTTAACGGATGCATTATCGCGGATAGCGTAGGGCTTGGCAAAACATTTGAGGCCCTTGCTGTTATAAAATATTATGAATTGAGAAACGATCGAGTACTGGTTCTATGTCCGAAGAAACTCCGAGAGAACTGGTCCATTTACACGATCAATGACAAGCGGAATATACTTGCAAAAGATCGTTTTAATTATGATGTATTGAACCATACAGACCTCACGCGCATCACAGGAAAATCCGGTGAAATCAACCTTGAGACGCTAAATTGGGGCAACTACGACCTCGTGGTCATCGACGAATCCCATAACTTTAGAAACGTCACCAAGTCCGACAATGGGCTTACTCGGTACTCACGTCTTATGAACGAAATCATTCGCTCCGGGGTAAAAACGAAAGTGCTCATGCTTTCTGCGACACCGGTAAACAACAGAATGAACGATCTTAAGAATCAAGTCGCATTCATTACGGAAGGCCTGGATCTCGCTTACAAAGAGCACGGCATTGCCAGCATCGAGGAGACGCTTCGTAAAGCACAAACACGGTTCAACCAATGGCTCAAGCTGGATGAGAAAGAACGAACGACAGAAAAGCTTCTGGAAGCGCTAAATTTTGATTATTTCAAGCTCCTAGACATGCTGACCATTGCAAGGTCTCGTAAGCACATCCAGAAGTATTATAATGTCGCCGAGGTTGGTGAATTCCCAGTGCGCTTAAAGCCGATGAACATCAAAGAGGACATTGACCTTAAAGATGAGTTCCCTCCCCTCAAAGAAATCAATCGGACTATTCGTAAATTGACTCTTAGTGCGTATTCTCCACTTAAATACGTTCGCTTGGAAAAGCGTGGAGAATATGATCGAAAATACGACATCTTAGTGAAGGATGGTAAGTCCGTGTTTCGCCAGGTAGACCGTGAACAGAGTCTAATTTACCTCATGCGCGTGAACCTCCTCAAGCGCATGGAGAGCTCCATCAACTCCTTTAGCATGACTTTAGAAAAGCTATTGCGCGAAGTGGAGACCCTGCTCAACAAGCTTGAGAATCATAATGACGAGGAGATCGAAGAAGTAGGCATTGAGGACATTGAGGTCGACGCTCCCGAGTTCGAGGACTTCTTGATCGGCAAAAAAGTCAAAGTACTCATAAAGGACATGGACCGGATCCGCTGGAAGCAAGACCTGGAGGAAGACAAGGAGAAGCTGAGTTTTCTTCTCAGCGAATCCCACAAGGTAACGACGAAAAGAGATGCCAAGCTCAACAATCTCAAAAAACTTATCGAGCTCAAGCAAGCTGACCCCATCAATCCCGGCAACAAAAAAATCCTCATCTTCACCGCTTTTGCTGATACGGCGACATACCTCTACGAGAACATTGCGCCTTGGGCAGCGAAAAACCTGAAGCTCAACACGGCGCTCATCACCGGCGGCGGCGCGAATAAATGCAATTTGAAAACCATGCGCTGCGACTTCGATGCCCTGCTGACTGCGTTTTCTCCGGTTTCAAAAGAGCGCAGCAAAATTGACGGTGCCGCCACAGATGAAATCGACGTGCTTATTGCCACCGACTGTATTTCAGAGGGTCAAAATCTCCAGGACTGCGACTGGCTCGTGAACTATGACATCCATTGGAACCCGGTAAGAATCATTCAGAGGTTTGGACGCATAGACCGCCTTGGCTCCAAGAATAAACGCATCCAACTCGTTAACTACTGGCCCAACTTGGAACTTGACGAGTATATAAACTTGGAAGCCCGGGTCAGTGGTCGCATGGTCCTTCTCGACGTCTCCGCTACCGGTGAGGAAAACGTCATCGAGCAGGATAACGTCACTCGAATGAACGATCTAGAATACCGTCGCAAACAGCTCCAACAACTTCAGGAAAAAGTGGTCGACCTGGAAGACATTTCCGGCGGTGTTTCAATCACCGACATGACCCTGAACGATTTCAAGATGGATCTGAGCGCATACATGAAAAAAAACGCGGAGGCGCTTGAGACAGCTCCAACCGGACTGTTTGCGGTAGCGACCCTGGACGAGGACCTCAAGGAAGATGGACTGGAACCGGGTGTAGTCTTTTGCCTTAAAAATATTGGCAAAAAAATGAACGATGACGACTACGCATTGGCCCCCCACTATCTCGCTTATGTTTCGGATAGAGGCGACGTGCGTTTCGGGCACACCCATGCCAAGAAGGTCCTGGATTTGCTGAAAAAGCACTCCATGGGCTGTATCGAACCTGACCAGGGCGCCATAGCGCGGATAAACTCCCGCACCAAGAACGGACGAGACATGAGCCACTACCGGAAGCTGCTTAAACAAGCCGTGAACAGTATCGTTGGAAAGTCTGAGGAGAAAGGCGTTGAAAGCCTGTTCTCACGTGGCGGCACCAACCTGACCAAGGATAGTTTTCAGGGAATGAATGATTTTGAAGTGGTTAGCTACCTTATTGTGGAGCCACGATGAACTTCCCCGCGACTATTGAAGATTTTTATAACAACCTTGCCATTCCAGAGTCCTGCTATCTCGGCAAGCGGCTGTTTAAAAAACTCTTTCACGAGAATAGCCAATTGAGTGCCACGGACAGGAAAGCCTTCAAGGAAGACATCGAATCCATTGAATGGAAGTATACGCTCAAGCCATCGACTATAAATATCCCTAGTTTTGAGGATGATGCCCATGAGTACTTGGAAGTTGCCTTACTCCACGTGAATCTCTCGTCCGACAAGCGCCATTCGCGAATTGCTGAAGTCATACAGAAAGCAATTCCATATCCGGTTATTATCGTCTTGTCCTATTCTTCAAGCATTGCCATTAGTGTGGCCATGAAACGCATCAACCGCGCAGACAGTAATAAAATGGTAGTTGAAGCTCACCTTGAAACAGGATGGATTTCCCTGGAATCGCCTGAGGGTTGGCAACGTGATTTCTTTGACGATTTTTTGATAAAGAATCTGTCATTCCAAAATTTTTTCCTTTTCTACGAAGATATAGCAAAGCGCATTACCGCATATAATTGTGCGACGTATACAGGTGCATATATATTGAACATTCCAAAGCAAGGGATGCACATAGAAAGAGAGGAAGCGCTGAGAAAGCTGGAAAATTTAGAGCGGGAATTGAGCATGCTACGCAATAAACTCAAAAAAGAAAAAAACTTGGGCAACCAAGTAATTTTAAACACTAAAAGCAAACAAATCAAGGATCGCATTGAAGCGATTAGAACTAAAATTTAAGGAAGAAACGCATGAAGAAGTTTACTAAGCAAGATGGCATGAGCCTGAACGTTGTTGAACAAAATATAGCATCACTGAAAAACATCTTTCCTGAAACATTTACGGAAGATAAAATAGACTTCGAAGTTTTGAGACAACTTTTAGGAGATAAAATTGCGGAAAGTGAAGAAAAATTTTGCCTCAATTGGTTCGGAAAGAAAAAAGCTCGACAGATTGCACTGACCCCCTCCACGGGGACATTACGACCTTGCCCTGAAGAGAGTATTGATTGGGACACAACACAAAATTTATTTATTGAGGGCGACAACCTTGAAGTCCTGAAACTTTTGCAACGAAGTTATTCAGGAAAAATAAAAATGATATATATTGATCCTCCTTACAATAAAGACAAAGACTTTGTTTATCCCGATAAATATAAAGACAATTTGCAAACGTACTTAAGATATACAGGCCAAATAGACGAAGAAGGATTTAAAACAACTACTGAAGTTGATATTGCAGGAAGAAATCATTCAAAGTGGATAAATATGATGTATCCACGTATAAAAATATCAAGAAGTCTACTCAAACAGGATGGCGCAATTTTCATATCCATCGATGACAATGAAGTACACGCACTCAAGGCTGTTTGTAATGAAATATTTGGAGAAGAAAATTTTGTAAGCTGCATAGTATGGCAAAAATCAAAAAAAGGAGACTCCAAGCTCATAGCTCAAGTACACGACTATATACTTTGTTACGCAAAAGATAAAAACTTATGCATTTCTGATGGCGGATGGCGCACTCGTAAAGAAGGTGTTGATGATGTTCTTGAATATTATAAAAATATAAGAAAAAAACATAAAAATGATCATCTGGAAATCAGAGAAGAGATGATGTCATGGTATAGATCATTAAATGACAGCGATCCCAGAAAAAATCATAAACACTATAACTGGTCTGATGAAAGGGGTTTATATTTTGCGGCTGACTTTGCAGGTCCTGACGATGGCAGAGAAAGCAGGCCGAGGCATGATATTCTGCATCCAACAACTGGTAAGTCTTGCAAAAAACCATCTACTGGTTGGAGATGGGATGAAGCAAGAACAATCATGGCGCTAAATGACGCTCCACCGAGGATTCATTTTGGACCAGACGAGACAACAATCCCTAATAGAAAAAGCTATTTATCGGAAACAGCATATGAACCATTTAGCTCACACTTCTATCAAGATGGTCGATCTGCTACCTTACAAGTCGAAAATATATTAGAACCAGGTGTTTTTACTTTTCCAAAAAACACCAATGTGCTTCAAAAACTTATTGAGCTAACAACAAAAAGCGGCGACATTGTAATGGATTTTTTTGCTGGCTCAGGCTCTTTTGCTCATGCATGCATAGATGCCTCCATAAAAGATGATGTTGAACTTAGATACATCATAATTCAATTACCAGAGAAGTTAGATCCACAAAAGAAAGAGAACAAAGCTGCATACAGCTTTTGCAAAAATTTGAAAATTCTACCTACAATATCTTCGATTTGTTTAGAAAGGTTACGCAGAGTTTCTTTAGCTGCAAAAAACGAAGAAACTACGGGGAAGGATTTGGGTTTCAAAGTTTTTAAACTTGATAGTAGCAACATCGTCTCATGGAATCCTGACCAAGCAGACATTGAAAAAAGTATTATCAGTCATACCGAGCACCTTGTTCCAGGCAGGACCGAAGAAGATATCCTTTATGAACTCCTTCTTAAGCGAGGAGTCGAGCTGACAGCCCCCATCGAAGAAAAAGAAGTCGCCGGAAAGACTGTATACAGCATAGGCTGTGGTGCCTTGCTAGCATGTCTTGATATGAAGATTAAACGCGACCATATTGAAAAATTGGGTCAAGGTATTGTCGAATGGCACAAGGAGCTTGCTCCAACAAGCGAAACGCAAGCCGTATTCCGAGACAACGCCTTTGAGAATGATGTTGTTAAGACCAATATCACTGCCATCTTAGAACAAGGCGGCATCAAGCACGTCCGTAGTCTTTAGAGGAGAGTCATGACCATGAAACTCCACTTTGAAGACAACCTCGACTATCAGCTCGCAGCCATTGAATCCGTCGCCAGGCTTTTCCAAGGGCAGGAAATCTGCCGCGCTGAATTCACCGTCACCACGCCCACAACTGGCAAGGGAGGGCAGCTCAAACTTGGCTTCGTTGAATCCGACCTCGGTATTGGCAACCGCCTACAACTGCTGGATGACGAACTTCATGAAAATCTAAAAGAAATCCAGCTCAAAAACGGGCTTCGTCCAGCGGACTCTCTAACCAGCGGGGATTTCACCGTTGAGATGGAAACAGGCACAGGCAAGACCTATGTGTATCTGCGGACAATTTTTGAACTGAACAAACGTTACGGCTTCACCAAGTTTATCATTGTCGTCCCTTCAGTCGCCATCAAAGAAGGCGCGTACAAAACTCTTCAGATTACCCGCGACCACTTTGAAGCGCTCTACCCCGAAAGCAAGGGGTATGAATACTTCCAGTACGATTCGTCCAAAATGGGACAAGTACGAAATTACGCAACAAGTCCAAACGTTCAGATCATGGTGGTTACTGTCGGAGCAATCAATAAACAGGACGTAAATAACCTCTACAAAGAAAGTGAAAAAACAGGCGGCGAGAAGCCCATCGACTTGGTTCGCGCCACCCATCCAATCATCATTGTTGATGAGCCCCAGAGCGTCGATGGCGGCCTAACAGGGCAAGGCAAAAAAGCCATTGAAGCCATGAACCCGTTATGCACTCTACGCTATTCCGCCACCCACGTTGACAAACACCACATGGTCTACCGCCTGGATGCTGTTGACGCCTATGAAAAAGAGCTGGTCAAACAAATTGAAGTGGCTGCTCTGGAGGTGGAAGGCGGCTTCAACAAGCCCTACGTCAAGCTCGTCGAAACCCAGAATCGCAGCGGAGTGATTTCTGCGAAGATCGAGGCGGACATTCAACGCGCAGGAAAAGTCCAGCGCTGCATTATTTCCGTTCAAGACGGTGACGACTTGGAACAGGAAACCGGACGAGGAATATACGAGAACTGCCGTATAGGGACCATTACCTGCGGACGGGGAAAGCAGTCGATTGAGCTCAAGTATCCCAACGGAGAAAAAGTGCTGACTCCTGGCGAGGAGCATGGAGGCGTAAGTCAAGATGACTTGAAGCGCCTCATGATCAATCGCACTATAAAAGAGCACTTGGTCAAGGAAAAACGCTTCGCAACATTGGGAATTGGCGTCAAAGTTCTAAGCTTATTCTTCATCGATAGCGTTGAGTACTACCGCCAATATGATGAAGACGGGAATTGGGTGAAAGGCAAATACGCCATCATGTTTGAAGAAGAATATCGCAAACTGGCACAGAATAATGACTACAAATCTCTTTTTAAGAATGTGGACATTGATACTGAAGTGAAAGAAGTCCATAACGGTTATTTTTCTATCGACAAAAAAGGTGGATGGACGGACACATCAGAAAATAATCAGGCCAATAGAGATAGCGCTGAACGCGCATATAGCCTTATAATGCGCGAGAAGGAGAATCTTCTCAGCTTCGATTATAAACTCAAATTCATTTTCTCTCACTCGGCGTTACGCGAAGGCTGGGATAATCCCAACGTATTCCAGATTTGTGTTCTCAGAGACATCGGGTCCGAACTGGCAAAACGACAATCCATTGGGCGAGGCTTACGACTTTGTGTCAACCAGGACGGTCAGAGGCTACGAGGATTCGACACCAATACCCTGACTGTTATTGCCAACGAAAGTTACGAGCACTTTGCAGAAACACTGCAAAATGAAATCGAACAGGACACCGGCATTCGATTTGGGATCGTGGAGAAACATCAATTCGCAACCATTGCGATCACTGACGAGAAAGGTGCGACAATTCCCCTTGGCGTTGAACAGTCAGAGACGATTTGGGACTTCCTAAAATCCAACGATTTTCTGGATCAGAAAGGCAAGGTGCAGGACTCTCTCAGGACGGCCTTGAAAGATAACACGCTTAATCTGCCGCAGGAGTTCAAGGAACAGGAAACAGAAATCAAGGCCATTCTTCGGAAGCTCGCCGGCAGGCTGGAAGTTAAAAATGCTGATGAGCGACTCACCATCAGACCCATCAAAGAGCGCGTCTTCAGCCCTGAATTCAAAGAATTGTGGAACAGGATCAAGCATAAGACAACGTACCGAGTGAACTTCGACAATGAAAAGTTGATCCAGGATTCCGCCAAGGCAATTGAAGCTGGCCCCGCAATTAGTAAAACAAGAGCTCAATTCAGGAATGCCAATCTTGCCATTGGAAAAGCCGGAGTCGTCGCGGAAGAAACCAGCACATCCGGATTCACAACCGTCAACGAGACAGACATTGAGCTGCCCGACATCCTGACGGACCTTCAAGACAAGACCCAGCTCACCCGCAGAAGCATTGTTCGGATTCTTACAGAGAGCCGCCGCCTCAATGACTTCAAGCGAAATCCCCAAGAATTTATCCAGCTTGCTACGGAGGCGATTAATAGAACAAAACGCATGGCGCTAGTGGATGGGATCAAATACCATCGCATTGGGGACGAATTCTTTTACGCGCAAGAGCTTTTCGAAAGCGAAGAACTCAAGGGCTACCTCAAAAACACTCTTGAATCTACCAAATCTGTTTATGACAGAATTGCGTATGACTCAGCCGGTATTGAGAAAGAATTCGCGCAAGACTTGGAAAAAAATGAAGCAGTGAAAATCTATGCCAAGCTTCCGGGCTGGTTCAAAGTCCCAACCCCTCTTGGCTCTTACAATCCAGATTGGGCGGTTCTCGTCGAAGCCGAAGGAAAAGAAAAACTCTACTTTGTCGTGGAAACCAAGGGCAGCATGTGGTGGGACGACCTTCGTCATAAAGAAGGTGCAAAAATCAAGTGCGGCAAAGAACATTTCGCGGCTCTCGCTAACCTTAGCGAAAAACCAGTAAAATTCATCCAGGCAACGAGCCTTAGCGATATGCTTACTCAGACATAAGCAAAGACTATCAGCGACCTCGCGAGGCGCCGCCATAAGTCGGCCAAGGACCTTGCTAAACAATTCTGGCCGCCTCCAGAAATTGAAGGGAATATTTACTAAAGGACTATCTGATGTCGGACATTCCATTTAAAGAAAACGATTGGGTATCTTTTATTCACGAACCTTCAAGAAAAGGGCAATACACTGGAAAATTCAATAAAATGGGTAGCACCTTTTTTATTGAAATAAAAATGCCCAATGGCGAAAAAACACAAAAGCCACTGCATACCCTGGAACCTCTTGTTGGAAAAAAAGAGATTTTCGACAATTTACTAGAGTCCAGATTTGGCGGCATCAATGATTTCCGCCGCTGCATCACTTTTGAAAAACTCAAGGGCTGCCTCCACGAAGTGCTCTACTCCATGGAGTCATCCCAAATCGATTTCTACCCTTACCAGTTCAAGCCTGTCCTCAAATTCATCAACTCTCCGACGGATCGGCTCATCTTGGCAGACGAGGTCGGCCTTGGAAAAACCATTGAAGCTACCTTGATCTGGTTGGAACTCCAGGCTCGTCGAAACGCTAGGAGACTGCTGATCGTCTGCCCAGGTATCCTTGCCGACAAGTGGCACAATGAATTGCGTTACAAGTTCATGATCGATGCAAAGGTCGCAAAATTTGGTGACCTCATGCAGGAAGTTCATGAGGTCAAAACCTTGGGTCCTGGACATTCCTTTGCTCTCATTGCCACATATTCGGGCCTTCGATCGCCGAAAAACGAACTGCGCATGTTGGACAAACTCGAATTCGATCACAAGCAGGCCCACGCCAAAACAGCTTTTCTGCACTCCATACGACATTGGGAGGACCAAGCCCCTCCGTTTGACCTCGTGATCTTCGACGAAGCCCACTACATGCGCAATCCCGCCACTTCGGTCTTTCATATGGGAGAAGCGCTGAGTGCGAGCGCTGGAGCCGTCCTGTGTGTTTCAGCCACCCCAGTCAACAACAGCAACAAGGATCTCCACACTTTGCTGCGCCTTATCGATGAAGATTTTTTTGAAACTCAGGACCAATTCGACGAATTGCTTCATGCCAACCGACCGGCAGTGATTGCCTCAAACCTGTTGGCAAAGAGACCTATTGACTTGCAGCAACTTCGCCTCGCCATTGAGGGCATGGAACAGAACACCAGCATCAACAACTCCCCCATCTTTAAAGATGTCAGCGATATGATGCTAAACCCGGATATCGATGACAAATCGTTCATCATAAAACTCCAGGACAATATCGAAAAGCTGAACCTGCTCGGAAATTACATTAACAGGACTCGCCGCGTTCAGGTTGCAGAACGAAGAGCAATCAGGGAGCCTCATGTTATTTCTGTGGAGTACACGAACGAAGAGGCGATGCTCTATAGCGCCATTCTGAAGCTTGTTCGAAAAAAATGCTTCAAGGAGAAAAGACCGTTTCATATTTTCAAGATACTCGGTCTTCAATTGAGAGCCGCGAGCTGTTTACCTGCGATGGCTGGTGAAATAAAAACAGGCATTCACGGCGATATGGATGATCTTGTTTCTGATGCTGTATACTTCGAAAGTAACGGAGACTGGGAAGACGAACTCCATGAAGAATATAATTTATCAGAACTACGAATCAATGATTACAATTTCGAACACCATGACAGCAAATATGCCGCCCTACTGGATATGCTGGAAAAAACAGATCGCAATGAAAAAATAGTCATCTTTGCATATTACCGTTCAACGTTAAGCTATCTATCAAGGCGCCTGAAAGCAGACGGATTCAAAAATAGTGTTATTCACGGAGGAATAGACAACGCAGCACGCTGGGAAGCAATTGAAAACTTCAAGGACTCGGAACATGTTAAAATCTTATTATCTTCAGAAGTCGGCAGCGAAGGTATCGATCTTCAGTTTTGCAGAATTCTCGTCAACTATGACCTGCCATGGAACCCCATGCGCGTGGAACAGCGTATCGGCAGAATTGATCGAGTTGGCCAAAAACATGAGATCCTGCTGATATTTAACTTCAAGGTGAAGAACACTGTTGAAGAAAGATTATATGAGAGTCTTCATGGCAAGTTGAACATGTTCTCATCAAGTCTTGGCGACTTCGAAGCAATCATTGGGGAAGAAGTTCAAAAACTGACTGTCGAGCTACTGAGCAAAGAATTGACCCCGGACCAGGAGGCAAGACTGATTGAACAGACAAATCAGGCCATCCAAAATAAAATCAAAATGATGAGTACGCTGGAGGAAAAAGGCGACGCCCTCGTCGCCTTTTCCGACTACGTGCAACAAAAAATTCAGGAGATGAAGGACGAAGGGAAATACATCACCGCCATCGAACTGGAAGACTATGTAAAGGATTTTTTCCAGAGGGAATTCCAGGGATGTGAAATAGTCGAAAATTCTCCAGCAAAGGGATGCATGAGTCTCAAACTCACACAAGAAGCCTACCTATCCCTCAACAAATTCATGACCGATGACAAATCGCTCATGGCTCAACAACTTCGAGCAAAGACTCTGACGATCACGTTTGACCGAGAAATCAAACAAGGCCTAGGGACCTCGAATAAAAAGGTGATTTTCATCACCCACCTGTCGCCATTCATTAAGTGGATAACGGAACATAACAGTCAGCAAGAAACAAATTTCCATAACGTTTGCGCGCTTGAGTGCAATGATAATGAAATTCAACCAGGACTATATTGTTTTTTGATCGAAAGATGGAGGTTTTCTGGAATTTCGAAAAGGGAACAATTAGCGTATGCGATAGAGCCGATAGAAGAAGATAAAAAATCATTCTATCATCAAGAAGCAGAATATATTATCAACAAAATTCTCAGAAATTCAAAAACACATAAGTATGTAAATATCGACCGTGATGACTTGAAATCAGCATATAAAAAACTTGAAAAAAAACTATTCAATATTTACGGAAATAAATATGAATCTTTTGAAAAAGATAACGCAACGATTTTTGAAATAAAAAAATCAAGAGTGAAAAACCATTATGACAAAAGAATTGCCAGTGCAAACCAAGCCTTGATTACAATGCAAGAGAATAAGCGCGCCGATAACATGATTAACCTCACCAAAGCGCGAATAGCATCAGAAGAGCAAAACAAGAAAAACAAACTGGATCAACTCACGGCAAAAACGACCCCTGACGCCGAACAAACACAGGTGTTGGCGGGGCTCATTCTCATCAATCCATAACCACCGAAAACGACATGAACACCACACGCGAGCCATACGTTTTTCAGATTGGTTTTGATTTTGGGACTGCTTATTCGAAATGCGTCATTCGTGACCTCAACAACGATGATGCGTTTGTTTACATCCCAAAATACGCAATTGATGATGACTTGCCGTTTTTATTCCCCAGCGCTGTTCACTTTGAAAATGGTTTTTTTTCTACACACCTACCTAAATCTAATTTTCTTGATTACGAAGATAGCGCTCTTAAATATTTAAAATTAGCCCTTGAAGGCATAGTTAATGGGCGCAACAAAGATATCCTAGACAAATATAAAAATTGCGCTGAAACATTTGAGCTTCCAACAAATCAGTTTGTATTTTTATCAACTGTATTTTTTCTCGCAAAATCAATATCAGAAATAGTGAATTATATAAAATTAAAGCATAATGATTACGGCACAAACGATAGCGACATGCTAGCCATAAACATGTGCATACCAGTTTATTGCGCAAATGAACAACAAATTGAATCAATTTTTTACAAAGCACTTAATTATGCATGGATTATATCAAAAAAATTATACAATACAGAACAAATTTCTATATTAGAACTTTCTAAACTCATTAAACAAGCCATCAATTCTTGCGCTGAGGTAGAAGAGTACTGCTATATATATCCTGAAGTTAGCGCAAACATGCATGGCTTTATTCGCTCACGCGCCTCAAAGCCAGGAACTTACTTGTTTTCAGACACAGGCGCCGGAACAGTTGATCAATGCATCTTTATATTCGACAAAACAGACGGCATAGACAAAGTTGCATATATTTCCGCAGAAGTATTCCCATTAGGATCGAGCATGATCGAGAGAAACTCTCTTAACAAATTTTACTCTATACAAATCAGCAAGCAAGACGAGATAATCTCTAATTTGAACAAATTAATTTGTGATATTAAACAAAAATGTGAAAATATTGAAAAAGAAAAAATTAATTGCATAATAAAATACTTAGAATGCAACAAAAACGACACACAGAACCAACTAAAATTCAAATATATTTTACTATTTATATTGCAATATATAAAAGAAAATAGAGATTTATTTGACACAATAAATAACAATCATTCATCACTGAAATCATCAACACATTTTACAAACAATAAACTTATATCAATTAATACAAAGTTGCCAAACACAGAAAAAAAAGAAATTAATATTATAAATGAATTACTTGATTTAATTATAGAAAGTACAAATGAAATAAAAACTAACCTCTCTTCAAAAACAAATCTTAACTTTAAAAAATCTCTACAAAAAATTCCTACTATAAACAATATTTCATTGATATTTGGCGGAGGAGGCAACACATCAACACCATATGAACAAGGCGTTAAATATGCATTTTACTCAACCGACAACAAAAAATTACCCAGTTCACTAGAACTACCCAAGCCATACGACCTTGACGCAGAAGAACACTGGATACCACGATTATCAGTCGCATATGGCCTTTCCTTCAATCGCTTCGACCTGCACAAGACATTTTTACCAACAGATATCAAGCCGCTCGAACTTACATACTCAAATATATATAACAAGCAGATGACATCAAAAGATGATTGTTAATCACTAAATAGTCAATTTTATAAGCATAAACATAATCACATAAAAGGAGCAACAGACTATCATGTTCCACCTCACAGCACGTGTTGCATGGCATGACTCTCGCTGGAATGGCACTATTTGCCGCAAACCATCCTGCAACTCCTTTTGTGTGACTTTAGAACGAATACGATTGGAACGTAAAGATTCTGACGAAGATTTATCGGCCGGCAAGAACTTCAACGAACTAAAAGACAATGCACTCCCCCCTTGCAAGGCAGAATCCGGCGCCTTTATGAACGCTAACGAATGGACCCGTCACTTTGCCCACCCTTATGCAGACATCAAAAAGGCAGCGGAAACCCATGGCCACCTCAAACCGACGTCAGTCAAAGTTCCGCCATACTCGACTTTTATTGTGCCGTTTGCCTGGATGCTTCTAAGTGAACAGAATGCCCTCGACGCGCGCCTCCCAATTCCACTTCCAGCTAATGAGGCATCTCCATTTGCAAGCCCCTGGATTTTCGGCCGTGATCGCCAAGAGGCAGTCCTAAAACTATTTTCGAGCAAACTCATTCCTGAGCGATCGCTAGTTTTCTTCTATGGCAAAGAAGGACAGCCGCTAGGTGATACGATCCCGCGGCTTGTGATGGGTGTTGGTCGGATTGCAAGTGTAGCACCACCGAAGGTGTACGATGTTAAAGTCGATAAACCTTCGCAGGTGATGTGGGACCTCATTATTCGACACACAATTCGACCTGAAGGTGCTGACGGATTCCTGCTTCCATACCACGAATATCTAGAGCCCACGGGCGATTCAGAAGAAGATTCGCGGCGTCAACGCCTCTTGCGCGAGATCGCGGTTCCCGCCGACCCGGCTCATATTCGTTTTTTTTCATACGCAGCCGAATTGATGCCTGCAGACATCGCGCTATCAACGCTGGTACGTTGTCTTGAATCAGTTCGCAAAATCCGCAAGCACGGGATCGCCAAAGGTCCATGGGAGAGCCGGGAAGAGTGGCTCAATCAGCAGATCGCGCAGGCCTGGCAAGATCGAGGTCCGTTCCCTGGACTCGGTCCCGCACTAGAGGCTCTCGGAATGCGACTGGGCACAGCCCTTGCGCTGGAACTGCGGTCGTCGGGAACTGTTCACGCAGATGCTGATCCATGGCCGATCGTGGACGCAATGCTGCGCTGCGAGCAGAAGCCACCACAACCCGCATATACAGAAGATTTGAAGGCATTACGGGCAACTTGGACAAGCCTGTCCGATGAACGTCGCGCCTTGCTCAAGCTACTGTCAAGATTTGCGCTCACAACAGAGCAGGCGCGGCGCTGGTTTGATCCATCGGAACGCGTTAAATGCACTACCGCAAAGGTGAGCGACGAAGAAATCCTCGCTAACCCTTATCGAATGAGCGAAGTTGATCTCGGCACGTGGGCCGACTCCCCAGTATCTGTGGGAATAATAGATCGTGGATTGCTTCCTGATTCAACCATTTCTGCTAAACACCCGGTTTCAGAGCCATCTGCGGTGGGCTCACCGAACGATGCACGCAGGATTCGCGCTACGCTCGTTGCAGTTTTACGTAACGCGTCGGAGAATGGTGACGCGCTCCTGAGTATTCCGGAAGCGCTACAGAGGGTCGGCTCGCTGGACCTTGCTCGTCCTTGCGTTATTGGGTCGGATTGGCCGAGCACCAACAGTGGAGCTCTTTCTAGCGTCGTTGAAATTGTGGACGTTTCCAGCACTGCAGCGTCTCCATCTACTGCACTCCAACTCGCTGAACTAAAAGGGCGTGAGGATCGTCTCCGTTCGATCCTTGGAAAACGAGCCAGCAAGGCTGCTGCTCCGCTTAAATTAGACTGGCAAAAGCTGCTCGTCACGGCAATCTCAGAGGCCGGTGGCAATTTCGACAAGACGAACGAACTTCATCTCCACGCGCTAGAAGAACAGGCCAATGCTCTCGAGCGATTACTCTCGCGAAGACTCAGCGTTCTCGTTGGGCGCGCTGGTTCGGGGAAAACATCGGTCCTGGGTGCCTTGATGCTCTCAGAAACTCTCACGAAGGACGGCGTCCTACTTCTCGCGCCAACTGGGAAAGCACGTGTGCGCCTAGGCAAAGCGACGAACGCCGAGGCTATGACCGTTGCTCAATTTCTCCACCGCCTTGGTCGATACGATGGCTCTCGCCAACGGCCAAAATTCGACGGCCCGGATAAATATAGAAAAGAGAAAACCGTCGTAATCGACGAGTGCTCGATGCTCACGATGGATGATCTCGTCGCGGTACTCGAAGCGCTTGACCTCGCGCATGTCCAGAGGCTCATCTTGGTCGGTGACCCCAACCAACTGCCGCCTATAGGCGTTGGACGGCCTTTCGCGGACTTCGTCTCGTATCTAGAAACCACCGACAGACTGGGGGATGATGGTGAACCACTTGGGCGCGCCCTAGCACGGTTAACCGTCGAGGTTCGCTCCGCTGCCTCTGCCTCTCAAGCGTCAGATGCGTTGCGGCTTGCATCTTGGTTCACTCGCGAGCAACAACCCGTAGACTCTGATCGTGTCTTCAGTGATCTTGAGTTGGGTCAAAAATTCAATGATCTCGAAATAGTATTCTGGAAGACGCCTAATGAATTACGCGAACAACTGCTCCAAGCATTCCAAAAACACCTTGATGTTAAGAATGGCAATGACGTGACTGGATTCGACGCCGCAATCGGACTTGACCATCGTGGATGGGTACCGCTCGATGACCCAAATGGTTCTGAACTATGGCAAATTCTGTCCCCCGTGAGGATGCACGCACATGGGGTTCACGACATCAACCGATGGGTGCAGCGCCAATTTCGAGCCAAAGAACTTAAGACCGCGAATGAAGCATGGGGACTTAGCCTCAGCGATGAAAGCATCGTTCGCAAAGACAAAGTTATCCAAATCTCGAACCAATGGCGAAACGCCTATGACGGCAAGACGTCTGAGGAGCACTATTTAGCTAATGGAGAAGTGGGTTTAGTAGCCACCGCGAAGACACCATGGATGAACGTTGCTTTCGCTGGACGACCGCGCTTGAGCTTCGGATACAGAAAAAAAGATTTCCCAGGTGGAAGGGGGCCCCTTGAGCTAGCCTACGCACTCACGGTGCATAAGGCGCAAGGCAGTGAATTCAAAAAAGTCTTCGTCATATTGCCGAAGAACTGCCGACTACTCTCGCGAGAACTCGTCTACACTGCGCTTACCCGATCCCGTGAACAGCTCGTGCTCCTCATCGAAGGAGATGACGCGACAATCCTTTTCGACCTCTCGCGGCCGGAACGATCGGAGACCGCTCGCCGCAACACAAACATCTTCCAGAGTGTCATCCGAGCTGCTGACGATAGCGTTCCGTTCGCGGACCACCTCATCCATCGAACGGAGAAAGGTCATCTCGTTCGCAGCAAATCGGAGCTAGTAATCGCCAACATGTTGTTCCAGCTCGGAATTCCTTACGAATACGAGCGCGTTTTGGATGGAACCGCAGCGGCCGGTCGACTTCGGCCCGACTTCTCTTTTGTGACGGCCGATGGCGACCTAATAATCTGGGAACATCTTGGAATGCTGAGTCGTCCCGACTATAAACGAGGTTGGGAATGGAAGCAAGAATGGTACAAACGCAATGGCTTCGTCGAAGGCAAAACACTTTTCACTTCAACAGAAGATGAAGAGCATGGGCTCGACTCCTCAAGTTTGAGGTGCACTGCAAGTATAATCAAAGAACTGTTAATTTAGATATCTGGAAATACATACAAAAAAGCCTTATCGAATACAAAAAATCTGATTTTACGCGTTGAACAAAAACTTGTCTTTAAACATTAAATGGAGACCAAAATGAGTGAAATTGATTATTCAGAACTAAATTTTCCATCAAACCATAGCAACCTTCAGTCTATTGAAATAAATATGGACAGTATACCAGAACAATACGATGGGTATGATTATTTTATTAGAAAAGCCCTCTTGAGCAGTATCGAATCCGATGATTTCAAAAACGCATCAGTTTACGTATGGGGATCTCTTAGCGCTTCATTTATGATCCCGAATTACTCTATATTTATTGGTATAAAAGGAAACTCTAAGTTATTAGACAAAATTTTATACGAATTTAATAGTGTAAAAGAAATTAATACACGCCGTAGCGGATCAGCAAATTCTTCATTCGATCATCTTCAATACCACATTCAAGACGGAAAAATATGGCAACCTATGGATGCAATTACTTGGTATTGTGAGGATGGGATATCAGATAATAACAATACTGAAGACTGGGACGACGATGACGAGACCCAAAATCAAACACGCACTAACCAAGAATTACCTTCAAGATTTAGAATAGCAAGATCTGATGCAAGTGTTGGCACAATTCGCAGCACAATCGAAAGTATCTTCGGATTACCAGAAGGCTCTGTTGCACTCTGTGATCCGAGTGGCCGCCCGTTACGCGCAGATGCAAAGATTGCAACATTGCGAAAAAGATGGGAGTAATTTTACAAAATATTATAATTCAATTTTAATATAGTTTAACAAAACACAAATCACGAGTTTCTCATAAAATGCAAAACTCATTGCGAAATAAACCACCTCCTTAAAATGTCCCAGGTTTCTACGGAAGCCTTCCCATTCCGACACAACTTCGCCTGCTCAATCCGAAACTCCCCATCAGCAGACCTCTGCACCGCCATAGTCGCCCTCTCCGGCGCGTGGACGCGATAAACAAAAACATCCCCTCGCAATGCCTGGTAGACAAATTCTCCAACGCAATGCCTCATCACCAGCCCTTCTTCAAGCAAGTCGCTGACATTGCTTATATACTCGATATCCTTTGTCTCTTTAAGTGGCGACGGCGGAAAGTTTTCGCCAAAGTGGGCAATGATGGTCTCTTTTTCCTTTTTGCTTAAATCCCTGGCGATTTTATCGTGCAGGTCTCGGATCTGAAATGCGCTTTTCATGGCGAAAAGCCTCCTCTCTGGATTTTCGCATTCGAGCATTTTGCACATCATGCGGATATCGCGAATATCACGACAGACCTTGTACAAATAGCGAAACGCATCCCTGCAGCTGTCAACAGCCAAGCAGTCCTTGGCGCATCCAAGATCCATCACGTATCGTTGCGTGTAAAACACCTTCAGCACGGGCCAGTTGATCTGCCGGTAATGACGCATCTTTTTTAAAAACGCCCCATCGTTAAGAATACGCCGCAGCAGCTCAATATCTTTGAGCGAGTATCTGAACTCTCGAATTTTCGACAAAAACTTCAGATGCGATCTGCTTGAAGCCGCGCAAAACGATTCCAGGATCGAAACGCGGCGACGGGAATAAAGTCTTCTGACATCTGCCTTGGACGGAGCCGGGCCGAGCATGTTTGAGGCCAGCCAAAAGAGGATTGGCGCGGAACTGGCCATTTCAGCGCTTTCGGGAAACTGGCCGATCACATGCAGAAGCCTGCATTGCAGCGAACTGAACTGGCGCAGCACCTTGGTCACGTCTGCGGGCAGGGCGTCATGATATGCTCGCACAGGGTGCGTTGGTTCAAGATCGCAGACATCGTCGGAAACAATGGGGAAGTCGAAGGCGTCGTCGTTTCTTGTCCACCGCCCCCCCTCCTTGAGCTCTACGCCCCCTCCCTCGTTCCAGGATCGTAGCCGGACCTGGAATCCTCCTTCGGGAGCCAGACCCAAAGTGACGGTCAGTCGCTGCGAGGCTGGATCAAATTCGCAATATTCGGGATCAATGATCATGGCGCACCTCTATTTCAAAAACCCCATTCCCCGCCGGTCGATATCGAGCTTCAATTCCTGCTCTTTGCGCAAACCCTCAAGTAGCACATGATGTTCCACACCCTTTCCGCCATCAAAAAGCATTCGTGAACGAACCGCATGAAAATCCCCCGGAGTCAGGCGGCGCATAGCCAGGAGTTCCGTTTCGAGCTCTTTTGACATCGGCTCAGACGCCAACGGAGCAAGAAGTGCGTCATAAAGTGTCTTCACCTGCTCCGGCTTGGAGTATGTGAATGCGATCTTGTGACTGAACCGACGCATGGCTGCCTGATCCATGTTCTCCCGGCGGTTGCTGGTGCAGATGCAGAAACCCCGGCATTCTTCGAGGGCGGTCAGGAACTCGTTGACTTGGGTGGTCTCCCAGGAATGCGCTGCTTTTTCCCTTGGAAAGAGGAAGCTGTCGGCTTCGTCGATGACAAGGACGGCGTCGTCGCGCTCCGCATCCCGGAAGGCTTCTGCGATGTTCGCTTCCGTCATCCCAACATACGGCCCGAGCAGGTCGCTGGCGCGGACTACTTTGCATTCCCGGTCCAGCCTGTCCGCCAGATACCGGGCGAGCGCGGTCTTGCCGGTGCCGGGAGGGCCGTAAAAGAGCATCGTGGCCGCGCCGGCGTTCAGTTCGCCGCCGCTGCGCAGCATGTGATCCACCCGAGTCAGTTTGTTCACCAAGGTATCAACGGAGCCTTCCAGGCTAACGCCTTTGGGGTCGTAATGCGGCGCCACCGCGATCTTCTTGCGCTGCTTGCCTCCATCACGCAGCAGCGTCTGATAGGAATCCACCACGCGCCTGAGCGCCGGGACAAATGCGCTCCGTTTTCTCCCGGTCAGCGCCGCAGCCTGGGTCACGGACATTTCCATGACCGATGCCGGGACATCGTAGGTGCGGGACAGGTCTGCCAGCTCGGCGTCATTCACGCGATTCAGCACGCCGCGCCGTTCCAGGATCTGCCGCCACATGGCGCTCCGCTCCTTTCTCCCCAGCGGCTCGAAATGAATGCTGAAATGAAAGCGCCGACGCACCGCCCCTTCGAGGTGATGCACGTGGTTCGTGATCCACACCACCCGCTGGCCGGGCTTTTCCAGAAAGGTATTGAGCCAGGC
>Ga0180007_10002349_pt1 | contig 22774 bp, 30 predicted proteins | sample MM_PC_MetaG_FD_121122 | JGI IMG/M metagenome (GOLD analysis project Ga0180007, IMG submission 121122) | Groundwater microbial communities from the Aspo Hard Rock Laboratory (HRL) deep subsurface site, Sweden - MM_PC_MetaG | ecosystem: Environmental > Aquatic > Deep subsurface > Groundwater... | reverse complement strand
GTAGAATAGTTTGCCAGTCGGCTTCAATCACAACAGCCGCAAATGTGTAGCATGACATGCGAGCGAGCTCAGCTTCAAAGCGTTTTCGGCCTTTCCCGAAGCTTGAAAAGCAATCGATCAAACTTTTACGTTCTATTGTGATTTGGTCCTCATACCCCTGGATGGAGTAATCCCCAGACTTTAGGGTGCTGGTGATGATCACTGGGAGAGGCGAGACGGAGGCGAATGAGTAGGGTTTCTGCTCGCGCGTGTCGACAATAATTATCATTTGTGGGTTTGATGGCGTTAACCCCATGGCTTTACTCCTGGAAAAAGTTAAGTTTCGGGGTTTGATTCCACGTCATTATATATAAGGTCAATATCCCTTTGAAGACGCCAGCCAGGTGTTGCCCTGTCGTGCTCGAGCATCCTGACATAACTTTCCGTGATACCGAGTTTCATGGCAAGCCTTACGGCTTTATTTGGACCATTTTCCCTTTTTAATAATTCTTCTATTTGTTTCATATTGGACCTCCTTTCTAAATTTAGGATAGATTAAACCAAAGATTTTCAAATGTCAATAGCAAAAATAAAGAAATTATTTACTTGACAGGGATTTCAAAAAAATGGTAGTCTTCCACCATCGTGGATGTGCGCCCGTAAACGGCCTCCACAAACAACAGAACCGGCCCGGCCCACGCTCCATTCACCTTTAGAAAGGACCAGCGCTGGACCGGAGTAGGAAAGGAAAAGGCAGTTAAATACGCACAGAAAGGGGGATATATTGACCAAAGCTGGAGCGTGTAACCTGCAACGCGCAACCTGGCGCCGGTGAGCAGGGCTGTCCTGGGAGAACCCGCCGGATAAACCGTCAACATTTCAACCGCAGTGCAATCATGAGTAGTGATGGATGTTAGACTCCCTGCCCGGTCCCAAGAGAGCCGGGTGGGGAATGAGGGAATACCATGTTAAGTTGTGATTGTGATTATTACCCCGAAGACCCTGGAGATGTTGTATGGTTTCCACCGGCTGATTTTACCATGCTCCAAACTTCAAAGCGAAAGCGATGCAAAAGTTGTAAAAGACTGATAAATATTGGCGAAGAGTGTCTGGAGTTTAAAAAGGAAAGAGTGCCATACTCTGAAATTGAAGAACGTATTTATGGGGATATGGTGCAGATAGCATCATTTTATATGTGTAAGGAGTGCGGAGAAATATTTTTAAATCTTGACGCGCTTGGTTATTGCCTGGACATAACACAACCCATGGCAGACCATCTATCCGAATATCATGAAATTACAGGATTTAAACCTATGGAAGGAGAATAAATATGAGAAGTATTATCATGGATATTGAGACGATCGCAAATCCTGCAATCCTACCATTTCTTCCACCCGTGGAGGCCAAGGGAACGCTAAAGGACCCTGAAAAGATCGCTGCCGACATCGCGGAAAAAAAACAGAAGCAGATTGAAACGCTCGGGCTCGACAAAACAACGAGCCTGATATGCTGTGTAACTACCCTGGACGTTGACGAGGGGGAACCGCAGTCGATCATGTTGAATCCGGATACGCTGGATGAAAAGGCCTTATTGGAAAAGTTCTGGGAGGTGGTTCATCCATATGAACGCTACGTGACTTTCAACGGCAATTCCTTTGACATCCCCGTTCTAACCTTCCGGTCGATGATCAACCGGGTCCAGCCTTCCGTCCAAATATCCACACAGAAGTATCGTATCACGAACCACATCGATGTGCGTGCCATCCTCGGGAATTGGGACACATACGCCAAGGGGACATTGGATTTTTACAGCAAGATTATCTTGGGCGAGTCCAAGGCAGATGATGTGGATGGTTCGTTTATACAATCTCTCTGGGACTGCGCTTGCTTTGAGGAAATAGCAGAGTATAATCGAAAAGAGTGCTTGTCCCTGAGAGAGATATACAAAAGGATGGTGGGGTTTTATATCTAAAAAGGAAAGGGGGAAACATCATGAACAGTCCTAAGTATCTCACAGAAAAAGACGTTTCTGAAATCACAGGCTTTGCGCTTCAAACGCTCAGGAATCACCGACACTTTTCAAAAGGCATACCGTATTTGAAAATCAACCGTTCTATCCGGTATCGACCGGAAGATATTGAAGCATACATGGAACGATGCAGGATTGAACCGGAGGCGGCTTGATGGATGCTACTCACGTTTTCACATGGCAAAACAACGAGAAACGCGCAACGCTCAAAGGCCGGTATTGCCGTATTTTGGCAACAGGCAAAATGCTCTAAGGATAAACGGACCATCCACCTCGGGACATTTGAAACTCCAAAGATGGCTGCATTCGCTTACAATGTAGCGGCTGAAAAATTACATGGAGAATTTGCGAAACTAAATAAGGTATTCTAATGGAATCTTTTTGGTGCGAAATAAGAGGTCAGTGGCAGGCACTGAGAACATGTATAAACTGTAAGAAACGTAAATGCAAACAAAGAAAGGAAGTGAAAGAGATGGCGAAAACAACGAAAGGCAGTAAAGAAGAAATGTTTCCCGTGGCGGACGGGTCTGGCGGTCGGCAGTTGAAAATTCTCATTACAGGACCAAGGGGGCAATACAAAACGAGGTCCATCCTACAGATGTGTGATGTTTCGAAAGACAAGGAACCTATTCTCGCGGTGATAGATACCGAGAATGGAACGGAGCATTACGATAAACAGTTTAATTTCAGAAGACGGCAAACTCCTGACCCGGACGAAATTGCGGAAGCTGCTCAATATATTTTTAAAAATCCAGGATCGATTCAGGCTGTGGCGCTGGATAGCCACACGGTATATTTCAATGGAATCAAATCAAAGTTCGCTGATCTCTATTTGAAACGTATGGCCCCAGGGTCCCCAGGCCATCGGACGGAATTCTATATTTTTCAACCCAGCGATCATGAACCTTATCGGAAAGAAATTAATGATCTCATCAGGGCGTTTATTTCTTCCGGACTTCATTTCCTGTGGACGTGTCATTCAACCAACAAGTGGAGTGGGCTGAAAGTGACCGGGGAGAAACCAGACGGGGTCAAGGGCCTTGAGCATTGGTTTGACACGGTCATCCAAATCACGGAAAAAGCAAACGGGGTGTATATTGCGACTGTTGAGAAGGACCGGACCGGGACCCTTGTGGAGAAGAAAACCTTCCCATGGAGAAATCAGGAAGACGCTTTTGCTCTATTCGCACCTTTTTGGAAAATTATTCATGGGGATAACGGGGTGGGAGGGGCCAAGGAAACTGCGAAGGAGACCGTCAAGGAGCCCGCCAAAGAAAATCCCAAAGAATCAGTCAAGGAAGCAAAGGAACCTACTGAAAAAAAGGAGGCCGCCGCCGACCCCGAGGTACTCCCCATCAACACCGCCGACCCCAAGGCCCTCCTCATGGAGATTGTCAAACTCAAAAAAGAATTGAGAATTCTCGATAAAAACGAGTGGGACAAACTTCTTGTGCCGTTTGCGGTTAAAACAGCCAAGGACCTATCTGTTGACCAGTTGGGTGCGTTTATCTCCACGTTGGAGGCCATGCGCCCTACCGAAGCCCAAACCGCCTGATATCGGCAATCATACGGCACGGGCTGGAAAAAGTGAATGAGGCTGGGAAGGTTGTATTACAGTACCCTGGCCTGTGGTCGAGTACAAACAAGGAAGTCAACGAAATTGAAAAACATTTACAACATTTAACAGAAGGAGATTAAAAGAATGGCAGATACAATGGCGTGGGATGATGTCGACGTGGAAGACGAAGAAATTACCGAAGCTGACGTGAACAATGCAGAGAGCATGGGGAAACTTCCTCCCATGAAATTCCTGGGGACGTGCGAAAGCAGCAACCCCCGGGAGGCGAAACTTAAAGAGTACACCTGTATCGAGGCGAACTTGAAATGGCGTGTCGACGAAGTCCTGGAACTGCCTGTGGGAACACCTGCCAGCGATGAGGACAAGGATCGATTGGAAGGGCGGTTTGTGTTCGATGGCATCCTGCTCGGGCATCCAAACGAAAAAGACGGTATGCGGAACCGGCGCATCTTGGTCGCGAAGCGATGCGGGTTGATCGGCAACACGTCAGACAAGATCCCAAAGAAGGCTTGGTCGGATTTGATCGTGGGTGCTCTGGCTATCATCACAACCGAAAAGCAGGAGTACACGGACAAAAACGGGGACAAGAAAACAACAGTCAAGGTGAAATTTGACGGTTATGAATCAGTGGACGGCGCCACTTCAACGGATACCTTCGACGATATTTAGTCAGTTGTCCCACATCGGAGCGATTACCGAATGAAAACAGCATCTCACAATGGACAAACCTGCTATTTCGATGAGAAAGCACACAAGTATTTTGTGAAGGACCAGGAGCTTTTGAGTGCAACGAAGTTCAAGGGGTCTTTTTTCCCGGATTTTGATCAGGTAAAGGAAAAGGTCGCAAGGATATATGCGAAAAAGCATAGTTTGGACGTTGGTGAGGTGCTGGCGGATTGGGAGGCGAAGGGTGAGGCTGGAAGAGACAGAGGGCATTTGCTCCACAAATACGCTGAAGAGTCTTTTGTCTTGCCCTTTGCTCCCAATGTCCCACCATCCCTTGAGCCTCTGGCAATGGCCATCGACATTGCAGTCACCCAACTATCCAAAAAATATACTTTTCTGGCCGCTGAGAAGGTTGTGTTCAGCACTGCGCTGGGCCTGGCCGGGCAGATTGATTTATTGATGAAAGACGGTCCCTATCTCTGGAAGCCTTTAGCAGATGTAATTATTTTTGATTGGAAAACCGACAAAGCCATTGAAAAGGAAAACGTATGGCGCCGGGCGCTCCCGCCGATTGGGCATTTGGATGATTGTAACTTTAATGAGTATTGTATTCAGATGGCCATCTACGAACGCATCATGAGGGAAGAATCATATTTCCCAGATGGGACTGTGTATAGAAAGGGACTCATTCACCTGACTGAGGGTGGTCCTAAGTGGTACAAGGTGCCCGACATGCAGGAAGAGGTTAAGCGGTTGCTAACATGGATATGACAGAAGCGACGTTAAACCACATCCGGTTCAAAAAAGAGGCTTTTATTATCGGCATGTTCCAGGGTGAAAAAGAAGAGTTTGCCGCCTTGGGTAACATTATGAACGCTGAAATTGGCATGGGTTATAAACTTTGGGGCAAGTGGGTTGATGATCCACAATGGGGTAAGCAGTTAAAAATCAAAACCTATGAAGCGATTACTCCTAAATCGACAGACGGAATATATCGATACATTGTAAGGATAGCCAAATGGGTGGGCCCTAAAACAGGGAAGGCCTTGGTCGAAAAGTACGGAGCGCAAACTTTGGACGTTCTGCGATTAAAACCCGAACAGATAGCCGCTGAAATAAAAGGGATAACGATTGAGCGTGCCAAGGAGATACAGATACTCATCCAAGACAACGAGGCTATCGAGGGCGCATTGGTAGAATTGGAAAAACTCATAGGCGGTGCAGGCCTTCGGCAATCGCTCCCCATGGACCTGGTACAAAAGTGGGGCGCGAACGCCGTACCGATGTTAAAAGACAATCCTTATTTGCTGATCGAGATGAAGCAGGTTGGGTTTCCATCAGCTGATAGAATCGCCGTTGACCGGTTCAAGGTCCAACCTCAATCGGTCTTTCGGCAGCAGGCTGCGGTGATTCATTTTATCAGAGAAAAAACCCACGGCGAAGGCCACGTGTGGGTTGACGAAAAAGGGTTGGTGGATGATGTGCGGCGGTTAATCCGGTGTGACCCGGCTGAAGGTTTGGCCAGGGCTGTTGAGAAGGGCGCGGTCGTGCGTGATGAAGAGACCGGTACCGGTATTGGGCTTGTGGCGTTGGTGGGGATGGCCCGGGACGAAAAGTATATTGCCGATAAGGTTAAGGAGATGTTGGGATGACAAGCGGTGATGGTGCAAGGGTAGCATATCCACTTTTCCAAGTGGGAGAGGGTGGTTCGATTCCAACCCCTACGCTCCAAGACTCTCCCAGAATTGCATATCCTTTATTCCACATAGAAAGCAATACACTACCAACCTCACCACTCCAGTTTGAAATATGTGAAATTACCACAAAAAGAGCTCAAGCATTGAATATGCAATGGCATAGCAGGCTACCTATATATCGAACAGGTTTTTTGCTAACATCAAAAGTTTGTTTCGGAGCATTATATAAAGGGGTTTTTTATGCCGTAGCTATATGGGGAAATCCGGTTGCCAGGATGCTACCACAAAAGGAATGGATGGAATTGAAGCGATTTGCAATAAGCGACGAGGCACCCAAAAATACTGCATCCCGTATGATGTCAATTATGACTAAACTCATAACTAAATCTTTTCCTGGAATAACCAGGTTAATATCTTATCAAGACGTTGAAGCACATCATGGAACAATATATAAGGCGAGTGGATGGGTTATTGGAAAGCATCACGGCGGAGGATATTGGAGTCATAGGAACAGTATTGACCCCAACACAGGTAAGAAACGGGATAGGCCAGATCTTAATGAAGCTATAGGTCCAAAAATAAGATGGGAAAAAGATTTACAAAATCCTAAAAGGAATAGGAATCAATCATGATAACCCTCACCGATGAGCAAGAAGCAGCCGTGCGGATGGCGCGGGAGAAAGTGAAGGAGATGTTGGGATGAATATTAATCTCCAAACAGATGCGACCAAGCATAATCTTGCACTCATGAAGATTTCAGCATGGCATAAGGCCAATGGGGATAATGTTTTCTTTCGTGGGATTGGTTATTTTGATTTGACGTATGGGTCTTGGCTTTTCAACTTTTCTCCAAAAGCTGTCTGTGACATTGAGGGCGGACCGGGCGTGAGTGTATCAACCAGGTTGGATAATAAGTTTGAAGGTAAGCCAGACTACAGCCTTTTTAATCTCGACTACTCTGTGGGGTTTACATGGGCCTGGTGCTTAAGGAAGTGCCCGTTCTGCATTGTTCCAAAACAGGACAATCCGAAAAATCATAAATCCATCTGGACGTTTCATGACAGCCAATTCAAAAAGATATGCCTTTTGAACAATAACACGTTTTCAGATCCACAATGGAAGGAAACCTTTGAGGAAATATGGGATGCTGATTTGACCGTGATTGACGAAAACGGCTATGATTTGCGATTGCTTGACGATGAAAAGGCCGAAGCCCTACACAAAACCAAGTGGGCGACTCCCTTGCATTTTGCATGGGATAGCGTAGAGGATGAAAGCAGGATAGTTAATGGCCTTGAGCTTTTGAGCAAATACCATATGAGGTCCACGTCGAACGGGGTGTATGTTCTTATAGGCTACAATTCGACCGAGGAAGAGGATGTCCACAGGTGCCAAGTGATTGATAACTATGGACTGACACCATATCCTATGCCATTTAAAAGAACAAAACGGCTTATGAAATTCAAGAGGTTTATCAACCTGCATTATTATCGGAAGCATAAAACTATCGAAGAAGCATGGGCAGCATATGGAAAAGGAAATTAATATAATAACCCTCACCGATGAGCAAGAAGCAGCCGTGCGGATGGCGCGGGAGAATAGGCTGTCTATCCTGACAGGCGGACCCGGAACCGGTAAGACAACTGTGACCCGTGAAATCGTCAAGCAAGCCATGGATAATCACAAGGTAGTGTCCCTGTGCGCGCCAAGTGGAAAAGCAGCGAGGCGCCTGGCGGAAGCCACAGGGCAGTCAGCATCGACCATCCACCGGCTGTTGGGCGCTCAGATGGATAACGGAGATTTCTCTTTTGCATACGGTGAGAGTATGCCTTTGGAATGCGACCTCCTGATATGTGATGAAACATCTATGGTATCCAATGATTTAATGGCGGACCTCCTGCGGGCAGTTGATGTGGAAAAAACCAAAGTTTTATTTGTGGGGGACCACGATCAATTGCCATCGGTGGGGCCTGGGGCCATCCTGCGTGATATGCTGGCAGCAAAGGTTATCCCCCATACAAATCTTACGATCATACAGCGCAACAGCGGGGACATCGTTCGCGCCTGCCACAAGATCAAGACCGGAGAGCGATACCCGCCGTCCGCTTCACTCGACCCGGAGAACGGCCTAAACATTAGGCACATTGAGGCGAGTAGCCCGCAGAAGATCGTCGAAATCATCAAAGAATTGGTGTCTGTCCGAATGCCTGCGCGGGGGTTCGATCCAATATGGGACGTGCAGGTCTTATCCCCTACGAATACCCGAACGGCGATGTCGTGCCAGGGCATAAACGAAGTTCTGCAGGCCACATTGAATAAGTCACAGGCCGTTGAAGGGTGCAAGTTCAAACCAGGTGATAAGGCGATCCAAACGAAAAATCAACCGGTCGGTAACGATTATATCGTGAACGGGGACTTGTGCGAGATCCTGGAAGTCACAGAGAAAGAAATCAAGGCGAAATTCTTTGATCCGGACAGGGAGGTTGCACTCCCCAGGAACCATAATAATTTATTGTTGGCTTATTGCATCACCTGCCACCGAGCGCAAGGAAGTGAGTTCCCCGTTGTGATTATCCCTGTCCACAATTCTTTCTCGTTCATCGTCAATCGGCCATGGATATACACCGCTATCTCCAGAGCAAAAAAAATATGCTTAACCATTGGGCAATTTGACGCCATCGGAAAGGCGATTAAGCGTGAAGCGGCAAGCCAACGGCGAACGTTATTGAAAGAAAAGATTATGCTACAGGGCGCAGGGGACCTTTAACGCCAACCATGCCCCACGGTGAGGCCAGCAGCGACGAGTATCCCCGCAGGAGAATCATGGAAACATTTGAGCTCGCAATGAAAATCTTGACAGTCGGCATAGGCATAGCCGGGCTGGTCTGGTTTGGCGTGATGCTCCATACCGTGTTAATCATGAAACCTTGGATACCTGGTAATGTTGCCATTTGGTATTATGAACAAGATAGGAGGCCGTGAAATGAAGGTAATCATAATCGAAAAATGCTTAGAATGCAAATGGCATGATTTTAAATGGTGCTGTCATCCATCATTCAAGGTAGAGAGGACAATCCCCAAAATTTCAGGGTTCCCCATCCCCAGATGGTGCCCATTGGAGGAGGCAAAATGAGAAAAGAAAAATATCGAATGGTAAGCGAGATACTTAACGCAATCGGTTTTTTTATCCTGATTGTTGCTGCCCTTTGGTTCGGGATGGGGCTATGACCTTCTGCCACAAGGGAGGTGATGCCTAATGCCTAAGTTCAGACATGCGGACCTGTTCTCAGGTATTTGACCGGCGGTTTTGCTCTTGCTGCTTCCTGGACTTGGCCGGCGGATCATGAAGTTGTAGCCTTTTATGAACCAAACAAGCAATGTCAGCAGATTTTGCGCCGGCATTTCCCAGGAGTGCCGATTAGAGAGGATGTCAGGGATTATCATGATTGCGATACAGCAAGACTTATTTCAGGCGGAGATCCGTGTCCTATCAGATCAAAGGCACGAAGCATCTGGCGATCTGAAAAATGTGCAGACTATTCCGGATACTTCCTTGCTGTGGTCCAAAGAAGCGGGGCCGAATGGGTACTCCGCGAAAATGTTCTTGCATCAGACGATAAAGACTTTTGCGCCGGCTTGGAATTGCTCGGATACCGAACGATTATTATCAGAACAAACGCCTATCCGTTTACAGGCCAAAACAGAACAAGAGATATTGTTGTCGGATGTTCTAAAGTCTCCAAAGCAGATAAATTCAGACTTTATTTTGAGCGACAAAGCCGTGAGGGGGTTGATAAAGCGCAACATAAAAAGGCAGCGGGGCATCCTTGTCTTACTACGCACCCATGCCGATACGATACGCGTGATGGTTACATTTGGGATGGGTCGGGAAGGCTTAGAACCGCAGATAAAGACGAAAGAACGCGACTTGCAGGATTCCCTCCTGGATGGCTTAACGGGTTATCTAAGACAGCGGTTGCAAGAGTTACAGGAAATGCCATAGTCCCCCAAGTAGCCCACGAAATAATGAAGGCAATCAAAGCAGCAAATGAGGAATGACATGAAATCCACGATATACCAAATCCCCCTAACCAGGGATATCCAAAACACCACGGCCCGGCGTGTGGCCCTGTTGGAGGAAATAAACCATGAAACAGGTAAAATACGAAAAAAATACCTTCCCAAAACAGGATTTTGAATGGTGGAGGTGGAGATGTTTGGCTTGTAGATCGACGAACATTTCCATAGAAGATCTGATAGATGAAACAGCAGTTATTTGTGAACAGTGTGGGAGCGTCTTCAAGCCCGTTCCTACCGTGTTCGATCCGATTACGCTCGACAATTCGCCTACATATGAAGAGCGTAAATTTAACTATGGGCAAATTGGACGCCGGTTCAAAAAGGAATGGCCAGAGCTGATTGAAACGATTGGCGAGCTGGAGGCCAAAATCAAATCCGGTGAAGTCCCGGAATGCTGTGCTGGCTATTGGGCACTATTCGGTTGCCATAGGCCGTATTGTCGAAATAACCCCGAAATGATGAAGGTACTACGGTAGGATATCAACTTTTAACGGGGATTAGAAAGGAGTTTATAATGGGTGAATTACCGAATTCATTAAACGACATGCGAAAACGATAACTATTCTGAAAAAATGGATTGAGCGTGGAGGTGTGATGAAAAATGAATGCCAAAAATGCCATAGGATAAAAAAAACTCTTACTTCTATCCTGGGATACGTTTTGAACTCCCCGAACATGGAGTTTAACCGGGTGAATCTTATTGCGCTGATACATAAGGTGTTGGGAATGCTTGACGAGGAGCAGCAGTTGACAAAGGGAAAAAATGATAGTCTATAAACGATGGGAAAAAAATATCAATCCGAGGTATATTTTCCTTGGCACATATCACTACGAGGGATGGTTTTTGTTTGGGGTCATCCCACTTTATATACGGCGATACACGAAAAAACGATGAGGATACAGGGAAGGTGAAAATTGGGTAAATTTACAAAGATGGAAAGCTGGATTCAGTAAGAACCCGGCAAAGTGAGCATGGACTTACTCCTGATATTGTTATTCAGGATACCAGAAGGCTTGCCGGGTGTTGTCCAGAACTGCTCGAAGGCAGCCTCATCTCCTTTAGCTCTTACACTTTAATGTGATGGCCAATGAGTTGTTGGAGTCTCACCCCTTTTAGACTTTGGCGTAAGCTTGTTGGCGTCATGGTACTCCCTGTCACCCTTCCAAGCTACCCACCCGCCCACCTTCAGCGCAGTCCAGGCTATACCATTGACAAAATGATATCCGTTAACGTAATCTCCAATCTGCATAAACAATGTGTCCCAGAACGCTTTCCCTGCTTTGTCGCGGAACTTTGTTACGGATCCGTCAGGCATGACCTGCCACAGGGAATTATATTGATACCCGTGATCATGAAATATCGAAGGAATGAGTAACAAACCTGTCTTAGACAAAATTGTCCAGAAAATACGTGGAATACTCGCTCCGTCAAAAATAAAACCCTTCTTGATGAGTAAGGTAACACCCTTCCAAAGGAATCGCCAGTCCTCCATGACTTCCCATTTCCGAGTAGCTTCGGCCCATATCCAAACCCTCTGATACCACGGCTTACCCTTGGTCGATATCGGCACTGGTCGTAATAGCGGCATTTGTGATGGTGTCAAGCTCATCTTGTCTCCCTTGCATTCGAAGAGCCTGCCCACGGTATATCTGGCGGCTCCTGATCAGTTGTCCTCGTTCATTGGCAAGTTTCACCGCTTTACGGCGCCTCCACCAACCAAGGATGTTCCACTTTATTTCCATTATTTCACGTACTCCCAGGTCATGTCCTCATAGCAGACAATGACCGGCTCTCGTTTCCGCTCATGTGCGATCAGAGCTTCCTCCAGGTCAGCCTGCGCTGCTTCCTCTTCCGCCATTTGTGCTCCAATCCTGGCCGCTTCAATAGGTGCGATAAGGTCTTGGACCATCTTGAGCCGTGTCGCTATCTCCTCTGGAGTCAATAATGACACCTTCGGCAAAATCCCGGATGTGTCAGGAACAGTCTGTGGCCCAGGAACAAAGCCCTTTCCTGGTCGAGGATCATACGCCGTGGCAGCAACCTTCTTTTCAACATGGATAAGGTCAGGAGACGGAGACGCGTCTATCGGGTACTCCTCTCCGGGGTGTTCTGTGGCCCACCACGTTTGTTTTTCAAGAGTTGTCATGTTAGGCCGTGGCCATTCTTTCGTCGGCATAGACTGAGGATTGCGTTCTTTAGCGAACTTCGGTTTCATCGGGTCAATCTTGTCAGTGTAAATATCCCTGCCGAAACCTATACCCGGTATCCATCCTTCTATTGGTTTTTGCGGAACGGGCAGATCAGGTCTTCCAAAATTTGGGTCTTTTGCAGCCATGTTTTATTCTCCTTTATTTCCAAGTTGCTTAACATCCAGCCTGTTTTTCTCCACCACATGTTCAAGCTCTCGATAACGGTCAATCAGAAAGCCTATCTGTTTCTCTAACTGAGTTATCCGGTCGTCGATGCTCCTGAGTAGTTTTTGTAATCCTTCCATATCAATCCATCACAGTTTATAAAATTTATGTTTGCCTATTTCTAATACAGGGTCACGTCCTTTGGCCCAATACGGTTCTTCTTTCATGATACTGGAAAAGTAATGATTCGCCCCTTTTGCTTCGGACCGGATATAACGATTATAGACCCCGAATGCAGAAAAGCTACATTCACGCCAAACCGGGTCTTGCCTGTCTTGTTGGATGATCTCAGGTCGAAAATACTCAGGCAAGAAACATGAAAACTGGTACGGCTGCAACATGACTTCACGCCAGGTGTCTGCCCATCGCTTATCATTGACCCGGTTACGAACGACACAAGCAACCGCGATTTTTCCCAATAAAGGTTCAGCTTCCGCTTCGCCAAGGACCAGGGCTGTCAGTAGTTGTATGTCGTCCAGCTTAGACAATCCTTCCATGTCACCCCTTATAAAAATGGAATACTATTTGTAAAGCCATAAGGATGCCTACACCTGTATAAATTAATTTTGTATTAGCAGATACTTTTTCATCGATCCGATTTTTTGATTCTTCACAACTATCTCTGGTTTTGAATGATGCCGCTAATACATCCATTCTGGCCTGGAAATTATTAACGACTTTGAAATGGTCGGCTATTTGTTCTCTTGTGTTTATTTTCTCCTCCCGTGCTACAGCCGCTGCCAGATTGATAGATTTGTCCAGTTCAGCGAACTTCAAATGAACCTTTGTTTCCAGCCTGGCCAGACGTTCTATGACTTCCTTCTCCGTTTGATTATTTTCCATTATTGTCTCGTAGGAATCGTAGCACTTCTTTTAAATCTCGCTGAACTTCTATCTGGCCTTGTTTTAGACTTTTTAGGTCATCCCTTATATGGTCAATGTCCTTAATCACTATAGCCTGAACTCTCTTCGATTCCTCTATTTCATATCTTGCAGCATATCTTAAATCGTCTGCCTCTTGTCGAGACCATACCTGGACACCAGTTAGAAATGCGGGGAGAATAAGAACCACAATTACTGACCATAACGCAATCCACATGGATTTTTTAGATACTTTAGAAGAAAGCTCTTGATTAACTCTTTCGTGGCATTTTGGGCTGTTGCAGTCTGTCATGGTTGCTCTACTCCAATCCCCGAGGGCTTGTGGGGGACAGCATTTCAGTCAACGTATTTATGATCGCTTCCATTTATCGTGTCCATCCTTCAACGGCCGTCAGGGACAGATCGTCTATGTAGACTGATTCCACGGTTGATCCTCATTATTTGAACGTCACGCCTCTGGATGAGGCCGGTCTGTTATAGCCATAAGCACCAATGTCCACACCGTCACCCCACAGGCCGACAGCGTCATCTACAGTGTCGCTCCATACCGGATTGCCTGCGTAGTCGGTCTGGTCTCCGTCTCCGTTGGTGAAGGGGATTGTGCCTGAGTTCACACAGGGGGAGTTTAAGTTCAAACCTGTTACATTGAATTGAGTTGGCAATGATTGCCCAGACTTTAACGCATATATCCCATCACTGTCACCATCGTCCCAATATGACCCAACATCGCGTATACGGTCAACAGTCGTACAAAACGGTTCAACGACAAGACCATCGCCGGAATATTTTCTCCATTCGCTCAAAATTATTCTTAATTGCGCTGAACTAATTTGCCCAGTATTATGCGTCACGATTGAATTTGTATTATTTTGGAGTGCGAATAATGCCATACAAGATGCCCTATATCTTAGTTCTTCATTTGATTGGTCTCCAATCCCTACGTGTCCAGTACCGGCCATCATAAATACATCAGGTGTGAATAAATCAAAGCTATCGGCACTATTTATATATGATCTGCTTCCTATGTATCCTGATGATTGTACGGCTGTTTTAACATCAGCATCAGACAACCCACGCGGGTATGCAAAATAATCTACAGAATATGTTTCTGATCTACTGCCTGGGCGCGCTCCGTTTTGAATTAGGGTTTCCAGCCAGCTTTTCGGATCTAAAATCTCGTTTTTCCAATGTCCAGTACTTACGTCAGTCTGCAAGTTCCACACGATAGGCGTCATTGTTCCTGTTGGTGTAGCAGTAGTTCCAAGAGACAACCCTGTTAGAAGCATAGCATCATCAACATCGTTTATATCACCACCTTTTTGGGCAGACCAATCAACCCTTGCAACATCATTGACCCAATCAATGAACTCAGATATCATCGTACCATTTTCACTGTAATTAAATAGATATTCTGGAGTATCATCACCATCGTCATCTAAGCCAATGGAAGTGGCTGTAACAATTACCTTAGATCCTCCAGTAGATCCATCCAAATCTATGGCTTCGTCATTAGTTAAATCGCTTAATGTTGTTCTACCATGACACACGATATCATGCCCATCATTTACTAATGATTGCAACCTATCAGCATAATTCGGTAGTTGAGTAACAGGATATGTGGAAACTTGGAATGACATTTTGTTCCCATATTCATCCATAACGCTTGCTATTGTTTCAGCGTATTCTAAATTTTCACCATCATCAACACCGATGCTTAAAAACCCGTATCCTTCTACTGTAACTTCTGGGATTGATTCAATGCAATTATTACATACTGAAACTGTCCCAGTTGGATCTTGTGCCCAACTTCTGCTTCTTCTTATGTTTAAACAGTTATTTAATGTAATAGTACTCGTTCCGTCCTTATAAAATGGAGCTTGAATGTTTGTACCGTCTAACGCAGAATCAATAAAAATAGAGTTATTAAATGTTACAGTTGTGCCACTTTGTACTAATATTGTTCTGTTGTATGTTCCAGAAATAACACAATTATTGAAAGTCCAAGACCCACCATTGTTAATTAGCATTTCATTTCGATATGTTGTTTTTGAAGGGATGAACTTGCAAAAATTAAATGTGCTATCTACAGACGTACTTCTTGAGTATAAACCGTAAGATGACGAACCGACTCTGCCCCCTTTTATTGTGCAGTGTGTTAAGGTCATTGGTACAACAGATTCAATAGGTCTTGAACAATTTTCAATTACAATGTCGTTGAGTATAGCAGTCCCTCCAGCTCCATTGAATTTCAATGCTTGTTGACCATCAGTAGTTACATTTGTAAATTTGATATGTTGAAATGTAAATGTTTTTGCATTGGTAGTGTACCAAATAAGACCTCCAGAACTATCAAAAACTGGATAGTCGTCATCGAATGTTGTGGCCCACCCTTCTACGCTACTATCAGAAGATGTTGCACCTCTAATTAGATACGTTCTTGGTATCTCGCGATTTGTATTATTAGCACCATCATATACACCATAAGCGAAAACTATCTCATCATTATCAGACGTAGCTACTGATATGGCACCAGCAAGAGATTTCTTAGCGAGAGTCCATGTTGTCCCGTTATTTGAATCGTCAGTAGCATTGGACCTCACATAATAAGTAGCCCCCCAGCACACCCCAGGAACCAGCAAAAGCCAAACCAAAATCAAAAGTTTCTTTGTCATATTATTTCACCTTCAGCGTCACAATGTTTGATTTCCCACTCTCCAACTCACCCCTGAACGCCGTCGCCCAGCACTCGTAAAATCCGTGCCGGAACGTCCCGGTGTAGGTGGGCTTGGTCGTTTGTTGCCTGATTCGCTCTCTGCCCTTGCAGCAAAAGTAATATCCACTCACCGGCTCCTTGTTTGCGTCCCAGATAAACGTCACTTCCGTAGTTGCTTGCCCTGCCTGCCTGGCCGCTATTCCGAAGTTCCTGGCCGGTCCCATGTAGGTGGCGTGAGCTGTGGTGGCAAGTGCGAGTAGGATGATTAGAGTTTTCATTTATCAGCTTATGACTCCCCCGTTATTGGAAACTATCGCCCACCCTGAAGCTGTGTATATCATCGAGCACCCTTCTCCGACAGTGTCGAAAACGATCTTAGTGAATCCCAATCCGGTTGTTGGCGTAACATTAACCGAGTCTCCGGTATCCGTATCAGTGAGATAAACAAACATCTTAATCTGCCCTGCTGTTCCGTTTGCCAAGGCCACGGTGTCCTCGTCCGTGTCCGCGTCTCCATCAGAAACCAACAGCGAAATAGCCTTTGTTACGGCAGCAGTTCCAGCCTCCGATACACAAGTTACTGTTTCGACTGTGCTTACCTGTACCCCCGCAAATGTCATGAGTTTGCTCGCCCCAACCCAGCTTATCACATCCCCGATAGTCCCGGCAGTAGCCGCACCCTGTGATGCAATGGCCCAATCGTAGACCTCCGCCCCGGTCCCTGTTGCAGTAGCGTTGCCGTAGAACCTTACCCCAGTATCCTCATCCGTGGTGTCACTGTCGGTCAGCTCAACCGCTGGGAGGGCTGATGGGACAGTGGTTACAGTGGTAAACACTCCGGCGACAGGCGTGGTCGCTCCGATGGTTCCATTAATAGGCCCGGAGAAGCCGGTTGCAGTTAATATGCCCGTGCTCGCGTCATACGTTGCCCCGGCATCGGTCTTAGGCAACAGATTCCCGGTTGCGCTTTCCCATAATCCAACATACGATGTGGAGTCCGCTGTATCGGCAACAACAATTGTGGTTGGAGTGATCGCGGCAGTACCGTCAAAATTCACTCCACCGATTGCCCTTGTTGTTTCTAATGCCGTGGCAGTAGCCGCATTGCCCGTTACAGCTCCAGCAATAGCGTTTGTAACCTGTAGATCTACATACCAGCCCTTCGTTATCCTGGCCCCCGTAGACCCGATATCGCCTGTCAACTGAAAATTACTACCATCGTAGGTTAGGCCAGCCGACCCCTCGATCGTGCCATCACCGGTCCATACACCGACTTGGTCGTCAGCGGGAGTCCCTACTTTTGTGATATCCCCTACTCCCGTTTCAACTCCGTCAACCCGTGTTTCGGCATTAACCAATCCAGCACAAGCCATAAAGGTAATGACCATAAATATACCAAGTAGTTTTTTCATACCGTCCTCCTTAAACGACCTGTCTAACTGTCATTGTTACAGTACTCAAATCTGCAATATGTGAAGCGTTCGGCCCACTTGTTACCTTGCCAAATATCGTCCAGTGCTTGTTCTCATCGTTATCGGTTATCAGCATCATAAATGGCGCCGGACCGAAAGACTCGCACATTTCCCGAAGGTCATAATACAAGGTGTCCCGGTCCATGACCATGGAATAGCTTATCTGCCTGACCTCCGTTTTTTTCTTGAAATATTCCGATCCGTCTTTGTATTTCTTCTCAATGTGATATTTAACCTTTGATTCGTTCGGTTTTCTTGCGGGGTTCTTGATTGTTGCCAATCCCCCGGCCCTTATGATGCCCGCCTCCACGGTTTCGCCTGTTGCGGCTGTCAGCTTGATTGTAGCGTGATGGGCAGCGGATTGCTCTGTGTATTCTTCCCAAAAGCTGTCAAACGTCCGGCTTGCGGTTTCGAGGGTGTGGGTAGTAGTCTTTACGATTATGCAGGCGGTTTCCGTCCCTGCGAACACCTCCGCCTCATAGCTGGCCGTTATTATGACTTCGTTTTCGCCACCCGCCGCTTGTGTGGGCAGAACATGAACACCGTCATAGTTCGTCGTGCCGTTTAAAAGAATCGATTCACCTTCTGAGTAGCCATGGCCGTCGAGGGGGATACCCACCAGCCCCCCGCCCGTGTTCGTTGCTGACGCGACGTTGAGCGCCTGCTCCGCGCTGTCCAGGGTTATTGTGATGATAATCGTTTCGGCGTTCGTATTGTCCAAGGCGACAACTGCGGCGTCCGCGCTGATGGGAAGTCGAATTGTAGCCGACTGAACCCCATCTGCGGCTTTCCATTTTTTACCCCGGCTGTAATTAATCAGGTTCGCGATTGGATATGCTGCATCCGCACTGGTAACGGTCGGGGTGCCCTGTTCCTCTGGATAAACGGCATGTTTCATTTTTTATTCTCTGGTCTGGTTTTTAAATCGGCTTCCAACGATTTGATGATTGCCGCTTGCTCTGCAAGTTTCTGGGCCATTTCATCAATCTGGTAGCTCATTGCTCCGATCTTCATGAACAATTTGCCTGCATCTAATTGCTGTTGTTGTGGTGCGCTTTGCTCTGCCATTTGTCCCCCCCCGTTGGTTATGGTAAAAATTCCGTTTCCGCCTTTGTTCGCAAGGTCGCCATAAAATCAACCAATGCAGATATTTGGCCTGCTGTTAAATGAGGCACAAGGTTTCCCGTTGCAACCCTGAATATGGACCCATCAGCTTGAAGCACTTGCACGCTGTAATGTATTTGGTCGGTTGATACCGGGTTAGCATAATCTGTGATTGTTATGGAAATATCCCCGATTGAATCAGGTATTTTATTTTGTTCTGTGGTGAATGTCATTTTATTTATTCCTATGCCAAAGTGTAAAGAGGGCGGTAGTAGGCTTGATCCGCAATTTGGTTGCCATCGTCCTGGACGTATACTCTTTCATATCCTGCTATCGTTGCTGTTGATACATCAGCCGCCGCCACAAGACTTTGCGTTAAATTACTTGATGCTGCTGATCCTATCAATTTCATAAATGGTTCCGATACATCAGCCTGATCTAATATCAAAACAGGGATCGCTGCGGTTGTGGAGGCTTGGTCGATGTGAGCTTTTGCTACAGGTGCATCAATTCCGACCCCTAAATTGCCTGCAAAGTAGCTGTTTGCTGTATCTGCTGAATATAAAGCCCATTGATTAGTGCATGTTCCACCCGCAACCAAAGCAGAAAGATATAATGAATAACGATTAGTAATAGTTCCAGCAGTGCAAAACGAATCTATTTTAATCCCATAGCTATTTGTGATTGTTCCTGTGGTGTCGGTATATGTTCCATATTGTGCCCAAAATCCATATTGACTGGTCAAAATTCCGGCAAGTCCAGCTCCAGAAAATACAGCAGAATGTCCCCCTACTGCATAGCCACTATTTGTAATTCCTCCACTCACAGTAGGAATAACACGTACATAAGAACCTTTGTTATAATATGCAGCACTGGAAGTTGCTGTAGGAGTGAAAGTACTTTCATGTGAGTTGTATGATGCATTTGAAACAGTTCCTCCACTCACATGCAATTTCGCTGTTGGAGTTACAATCCCGATACCTACATTCCCGCCAGCATCCGGGTTGAGCAATAAATTAGTTCCATATAATTTAAGTGGTAAAATCGTACCGGCAGTTCGATTGTGTGTCCCTATAATCCCTTCACTTGTGTCAGTGTAATATCTGATCTCCACTCCTATACCACTTGCTGGTGTACCATATCCTATTGATCTTATAGTACCAGATGTATCAAGTTTGCAGAGCGGCGCGGAGCCGATACCTACATTGCAATCAAGGAAGTTTAGTTCATCAACCGTGGTGTCAACAAAGGCGATCCGGCCTTTTGCGGCTCCGAGGCCCAATGCGACCCCCGTAGGCATGGTGATTATGTTTGGTGTGCCAGGATTGATTAATACCCCAGTATAACCTACCGATACCGTCGCCCCAGTGCTACTATCATATAATGATATTAGCTCTGCCCCAGATTGAGTGCTTCCTGTTATCTGGACATAAGCTCCTGCATTTTTTGATTGCAATGTCCAGTTTTCAAAACTTGTCCTGCTTAAAGTTAGAAACGATCCATTGTTTACGTCCTCGTAGTTGCGAATATTTAATGTTGCGGCATCCGTGTCAAGATATAGCTGACCACTCGCAATTTGGTATAATTTGTTGGTCCATGTTGGCGAAGCTATATCGTCCGTTAGTACGAATCCAGGGGTATTGCTCGCCGTTGACACAGAATATACGGTTCCTCCAGCATTTATTTTTATGCTACCATAGAGATCGAAAACTTCTCCGGTGTTCATTTTAATGGAGAGAGCCGCCCCGTCCCATTTAAAATAGCTCGATGCATTCCCGACGTTGACCATGTGCGCCGTGCTGTTCCAACCAATCCAGAAACCGGCGTCCGTGTCGGCATAGGTCGATTTGCTGTTTGACCGTATTGAACCGTCATCAGCTATTACAAGGGATCCTGTCACGATCTGGTCAAGCGACCACACTTCGTCCTGATCCGCGCCCACGTCCTCCACCCACACCCCGGCGGTTGAATAATCGTCTGGGCGGACATAGTATGGATGATTGGTCGTATCCGTGGCGTATGTAGCCGTGGAGTTGAACACCATCCTGCGCACATAGCCGCCGATGTAGACATGCCCATAATCTCCGTTGCTCAGAGAAGCGATAGCGATAGCTGCCAGAGGAGTTGAATTTGAGGCTGCAATTTTAAAAGCCATTATGCTGCTACCCCCTCGCCTTCGATCTGAACGTCATATTGTGACAACTCGAAATTATAAACCATGGCCCGGGCCCGTATCCATGTGGACATATCAGATGGAGTGTCCGTATCAACATAAGTGATTTTCTTCCCCGGCACCGGAGCCGCTGCGGATATAGGTATTGACATTTTGCCAACGTCACGGTTTAAAACCGTCATAATGTTGTCTAAAATCGTTACCACGTTCGCCCGGGTATCGTGATAGACCTTCACGTCAATCTCTTGCCCGTATGGGAATGACGGCCCTACAATGTATTCCTCGCCGGACACAAAAATATCGTCTTCGAGGGTCATGGTTCCGGAAGCGACTGCGGTTATAATGGATTCCGTATCGTCCGTCAAGTTTTTGGCAATATGGCCGACCAAAACATTTGTGAATGGATTGCTTGAGTCAATCAAATGATCCGCGCTTGTCCCGTCCGCAGTTCCCGAGGCCACGGTATGGAGCGACTTGGTTACTACGTTTTTCACGTCTTCGAGATACTGAGAAGTCCGGACCCCATCAACCCAACCCTCCGCGTGACGGCGCGTGGTCCACTTCGCTCTGAGAAGGCTTACAGCGTTTCGTGTTCCGTAAGATCCGGTGAAATACCCGCTTTCTGCGTATGACGCCGATCCGTTATCTAAGAGCATATCCCCCAGGGTCAGAACGTCAGACTGGATGTAAAAATAATGGGTGAAGCACTTGCAGAGATCCGACATGAAATCAATCAGGGGTCTTTGCTCTGTCTCGTATCGTGAGACTTCGGGGGAAACGGCCCTTGAATTTGTCGAAACGATGGAACCGATTCCTAACCGGACCTGGCCCCAGGTCATTACCTCAAGTAAGGTCGTATCGGCAGGCGTCCCGGACATAGTGACTTGACCAACCGGGGAAGCGGTAAGGCTGAATTTGCCAACATCCCCGCCCGTAAGAATCAATACCCTGGATGGTATCGGCACCCCGCTATCATAGACGGACAATTCCCCTGCCTGATATGCTACAGCGGTCAGTGGTAAAGCCTCTGAATTCGTCGCCGAGAATGCAACCGGGATGGTAAACACTGACCCCGATGCCGCACTTATTACATGAGATCCGTTGTAATCGGTAGAACCCCCTATATGGACAGTCTCCCCGTTACCGTAACCGTGGGCACTTGATGTCGTAACTTTCGTCGCGGCGCCTGCCGATGCGTATTCAAAAGCAACTATCGAAATCCCGCTCCCTGCCCCGGACAACCCCGCCATCCAGTATGTTGGGTTTCCTCCAACATCAGCCACACGTAAGGGCTCAACATAAGATACCGGCCCAAATGCTTTGGGATAGGGCACTGTATCACCGTTGTAATCCACACCCTCGTCGAGGAGATTCTTGATGTACTTTGGCGGATTTAGTTTGTATGACACGCCCAGAGCATCATAGTCCATCCTGCGGAGATCCCCGGAGATAATGGTAATCGCTGCCGCTTCCGTGCTGTCGGTGTATTTGATTGCAATGGTTGTCTGAATGGGAGGGGGCCAGTTCCCGGAAAATGCCGCCGGAGAAAACTTCATATTCCCCGCCGATATTTCCACAAACCCGCCATGATTTGAAGCCGTCCGATATTGAAGGGAAGAACACGACTCCACAAAAGCATCCCAGAAATTGGCAAGCTCGACTTGCTCATTACTGACACGTAATGGCGTCCCGCCTATTTCGATCAGTAACGGCATTAATACAGCCTCACGTCTGACAGGTTATGTTTACTTGCGTTCACTTCGAGCCTAACCGTTTCAGATTCGTGTCTGGAAATCTGGATAACTCTTTCCTCAGTTACGTCCCCAGTCACGATCTGAATGTTTAGGGTTATTGGTTCCTCGTCTCTACTTTTACCACCTACCCAACTGACCGGAATTGACCTACCATCCATCATCGGTATGACTGCCTCCGGATATCCCGCTTCACCGATTAATCCCATGGTAGGATAGTCAACAATTCCACCT
>Ga0180007_10002348_pt1 | contig 22783 bp, 19 predicted proteins | sample MM_PC_MetaG_FD_121122 | JGI IMG/M metagenome (GOLD analysis project Ga0180007, IMG submission 121122) | Groundwater microbial communities from the Aspo Hard Rock Laboratory (HRL) deep subsurface site, Sweden - MM_PC_MetaG | ecosystem: Environmental > Aquatic > Deep subsurface > Groundwater... | reverse complement strand
TTTGTAATTATATTAGGTGCATATAGATTCCATCCATTCTCAACGTATTCATTAATCACACCTTCAATATATTTCAAAAAATTATTATCGTATTTTTCTTTCATTGCTTTTTGAATATCTGGCATACCATGAATTAATTCTACTATTTTATATTCAAACATATTATCACCTCATTTTTAATTTATCATGAAAGACATATAAAATCATCAATTTTTCTTCTTTTTATCTTTATGCAAACTTAATTTTTCTTTTCTTTAACATCCATACAAACATACCATAAGTTAGTAAACTATCAAAGGCTATACCAGCTGCAAACATGATAGCAATTTTCATAAGTGTTGGATGATATACACCAGTGATATAAAGAATAAACATTCCTCCATAGAATATCGTATTTATTACTACAGATTGAAATAGCATATATTGAGTTTTGCCTATTCCGTAGAAAATGCTATCGATGACATTATTAAATGCAAATAATACGTAGAATCCAACGCTAATGATTGCAACTTGATAGATGGCTTGATAGTTATCTAATTGTAAAACATCTCTTAGAAATGGAATCCAAAGTGGTATAGATATAAACCATAGAACTACCACGATTGTTGTTATAGAAAAATATCCAAGTGTCTTCTCTTTAATTGAATTTTGATCTTCTCCACAATCCCTTTTAACAAGCTCTCCTAATTGTAAAATCGGTAATAATAACCATCCCCAAATAAAATTATTAGCAACCCAAAATGTTCCTTGTTCCCCTACTACGTTTACCATTCTAATAATCATAAACATGAAAGCAATATTTCTAATGAAACTTTCTAAACCTGATATACCACCAATTTTGCTTAAATCTTTGATCCATGCAAAGGATAGCTTAACCTTTGAGAACAAATGAATGTCTTCTTTTTTTAATATGAAGTAAACAAGTCCCATTAATATCGCATTGACGATGATATTAGTCCATGCGATACCATTCACTCCAAGGTGAAGTGAAATACTCAGATTGGAAACAAAGAAAACATCAAATATTATTGATAGAACCATTTGCAATGCTAATACATAATATAGATATTTGTCTTTATTAATCACAACGAGAACTACAATCGAAAACTTCACTAAAGTCATAAATACTGCAGCTATTGTCTCTAATCTAATATAGCTTGCTGTTTCATTAATCAGAGTGACATCTTGTGCCATGAATCTTATTAATGGTACTGCAAATATCATAATCAAGATTGATAAAGAAGCATATACTAATCCTGTAAATATTAATCCTGTTTTTATTTTGTTCTCAAGTTCAATTCTATTCTTAATTGCCATACCAATGAAGAAGAAAAGTGGCAATATAATTGCTTCCTGAAGAATTTCGTAAAGCAAATTCACCCATGATAGCTGACTTGCTATATTAAATCCCCAATCACCAGGCAATTGTCCTAAAAGAAAGATTCTTACAGTTGTGTAAATTGTTGGGATTAATCCTATAAGTAATAAAGCTAAAAACAATCGCAAATTTATTTTTTTTAAGGATTTCATCACATTTTTTATCATATATTTTCTCCATAAATGGTTATTTTTGATTAGCACTCTATGGATTTATCTTCCAAATCCATAAAGTGCAAAGTTGAACAACTTTAATACCGTTATTACGGTATTAGTCTACGAATAGACTATAATCACCAGTGCTAATCTTCATCTTTGTCTGGACACTTATCATTGTTTGGATTTCCTTGATCTGCATGATTGTCCAAATCAGCTTGATATGCATCATTATTGGGATTGTTTTGATTAGCATAGTCATCACGTTGCTCTTGTGTATGCGTATGACCGCTTACTCCACCACCTCTTGGCATATTAATTCCTCCTTCCTTTTTTATCAAATAAAAACCACTCTCATTAAATATAATGAAAATGGCATCAGTTAGTATGCATGTGTCTACAGCCATCTCCACTATAACCTTTAATCAAGGTTTACGACCAAATATTATTTGGATAAGAAGTCGCAAGGTTGTAAGTCCTTAAATAATGAAAACTTTATTTGATTGACTATATTATATACTCAATTTCAAAATCAGTCAACACTTTATTAATTTGTCATTTCAAATCTCGTATCGCATTATAGATCCTTTTAATCTCTCCAGTTATTGCACCTAAAACTATACATAAAAACCCAAATAAAAATATGATAACAGCAATTATCTGAGCTGTTCCTTTCTCAATCAGAGATAAAGTTGAAGCTTCAATTCCAAGGCCTATACCAATAGCGATAATAATAAATCCTAAGATAAATATTCCAGATGCTCTAGTTTTGTGTTCTTTTATTTCGCCATGCAACTTTTTCATATACATATATTCATCATGTGAGATAACCAGAGGTATTTTTTTCCAGTACTTTCCGTCTTCTTCATCCAGAAAACTATCTTTATCCTCTTGATTAGATTCTATTAGTTTATAAAGACCTTTTTTAATCAAGAAATCATTTTTTTCAACTAAATAAATAGAATGCTTCCCTTGTGAAATTTGTGCTATATATCTATCATATATTTCTTTGTCTGTACCTTTTTTTCTAAAGTCCATGATACTCCTCTACTTAATATTTTTAAACTTATATTTTTCCATATGTCATTGCATCATTGATAAAATTCGCATAGTCGAAAGAAATCTACAGGATTTTAATTATAGGATTATATTCTTTCCCACTTTCTAGTACAGCGACAAACCCTAAATGTTCTAGAACACGAAGATAAAATTCAATTTCCTTCTTATCAATCTTAGTTTTGTTGATTAATTCATGTAAATAACTTTCGCCTTTTATCTTATTTATCGCATCATAAACTCTATACATTATATTTAACCTCCTTTATCAAAAACTTTGAATTCCATTCTATGAATTCCTATTTAAAAATTTTTTGGAATCTTCGGTGAAGCAAAAAAAGCATGTTTTTGTTGCAGTATTTTTTCACTTTTCTTAATATAGTTGCGAATAACATTTCTTACGGTTTTTTTATTGTCATTTCTTCTTTCTTTTTCTTTTTCTAGAAAGAGATCTAAAATTCTATTTAATATAAAATCCGAATATACAGAAAGATTTTGTCCATCAATCCATGCACCAGTTGGCGCAAACAACATATATCCATTAGCATGAGACATATTTTGGCTTTCATCATATTTCATTTTTAAATAATCAGAAAGTTTGATATTAAATTGGGGATTAAAAATTGAATCATCATATATAAAAGAAGATACATTATCAATCATTTCATAAACTATTTCTCTAAGAGAGGGAGTAGCACCTTTTTCATCAATAAGAAATCCAAGTGTCTTTTTAAAATTTATCTTAAATGCTTCTAAATCTACACCATTTGGATACTTTCTTAAATATTCATTATAAACAAAATTCCAATCGTCTGTGTCATTATTCAATTCAACGAAATTATTGATATTCATCGCAGTATGAAAATAGAGTAGCTGATTTTCCTTTGAATAGTAAAAATCATTTATGGAGTAATACATAAAAGCAAACAACTCAGCAAAATATTTCCACTTAGTTGTTGCATGCTCTGTATATCCTAATGCTAAATCCAAATAAAAATCCCATTGCATAATTGATAATTCATATATGTAACTTGATAAAGCATGATAACCATTATCGTTAATTACCATACAAACCTTTTTCAAAAGTTTGTTTTGTTCTCTCAACATTGAACTTATTGGTGAGTATTTAAGTGTATTGTCGTATTCAGTTTCAAGACCACCTTGATGTTGATCAAAATTGTGGAATTTTGTTTCTAGAAGAGATACAGTTATATCATTTAATATTTGAATATCTTTGTCGTTGTAAATTGGATGCCTAAAATCATGAGGATGTGAAAGCAAACTTAATAGTTTATATAATCTCTTCACTTCATTACCAAAGGTATTCTCAATAATTTTTTCAAATGACAAATGTTCATCTATGAATGGAATATTTGCATTTTCTAAGTATGCAAATTTTTTTGAGTTTAAATCCAATATAGTTTTATATTTCAATTTAACTTCTTCATAATTCTTTTGAATAACTTCAATATCAAACAAATATTTGTCCATAGATAAATACTTTTTATACGTGTTTCTTTCCAAAATATAAGCTTGTAATTCCAAAAGATTATTCTTCTCCTCATTTTTGAGGTCAGATTTTAAATATTCGAGAATAGCTAATCCTTCTATGATACATCGTATATTTATAATATTACCTAACGAGTCATCAAGATGTAAGTATAGATTTTTAATGAAACTTAATCCAAAAGATGAAATATAGAATGCAAAGCTATCCTCAATTAAATTACTACTGTCTTTTTTCCCTCTATTGCTTTTTTCTAGTAAACTATTGTTGCATGTTTTCAACTTTCTATAAATAGTATCCCATTGGGTGAAAATTATCAATCGTTCATCTTCAGATAAATTTGAGTTTTTATATTCCATGTACATGATTTGCCCCTTCTTTATTATTTAAAGAGCTCGCCAGCTAATGTGGTTTAGTAATAAATCTTCCCATATTAAAATTATTATTCTTCTCATTCAGTCATCCCCTAACTTTACATTAATTCTATTTTACCACATGATAAAAAATAGATTCAGTGATTTTATGAAATAAGTTCCTGATACAAGGACATCGGTAGGCAAAGATAAAGCAAAAACCACAAATCGCTTATACCAATTAATAATGAGGCTGATAAAAATTAACTCCTTATACAAGATTTTTAGTAAAATAATATCCTAATGTCTGGGGGGATAGACATTAGGATTGATTCATTAGTTTCTCCCACTAAAGGTATAAGAAACATTTATATTATATATGATATGAAATAAATCATCAACTCTTAGTCATTGGGTCAACGGCTCGAATCCGTTAGGGGGTACCACTTTGAAAATCGACACGAGCTTGCTTGTGTTTTTTTTATTATTTATGACATACCACTGATTTTAAAGTATACTTATGACATCTAAGGATGTGTTTGACATTCATAAAAAAAGGAGATATAGATATGCCTAGCGATCAAGTACAAGCATTAATTGATAAAGGAAGAGAGTTTTTAAAATTCAATGATTTTGGTGTTGATGAACCCTCAGATCAACAAAAAAAGCTGAAACAACCACCACTTGTCAAAGAAAAAATGACAAATCAACAAATAGATTTGCCAAATGATTTTAAAAATTTAAAAATCAATACCGACTTGCTTCAGGTTTTCAATCAAAGACAAAGTCACAGAATCTATACAGAAAGATCAATGACTTTACTTGAGTTATCTTATCTGCTTTGGACCACACAAGGTATTAAAAGCATAAGAGGAGATCATTATGCCACCTTAAGGACGGTACCAAGTGGAGGAGCGCGTCATGAATTCGAAACTTACTTAACAATTAAAAATATTAATGGGCTCAAACCAGGAGCTTATCATTATCTACCTATGACACATCAAATAGAATTTCTATCTCATATTGACACCATGGACGATAAAGTATCTGATGCCTTAAGTGGACAAGGGTGGGCAAGCAAAGCCAATGTTGTCTTCTTCTGGAGTGTCATGCCCTATCGTTCTGAATGGAGATATTCATTCTTTGCTCATCGAATTATCTTAGTTGATATTGGTCATGTTTGTCAAAATCTTTATATTGCCTGTGAATCGATTGGTTTGGGAACATGTGCTATCGGTGCATTTGAAAGAACATCATGTGATCAGTTATTTGGTCTTGATGGAAAAGATGAATTCACCATATTGGCATCACCTGTAGGCACCATTTCACCATTAGATCAGGATAAAGAAAAAGCATTTTATGCATTCCTAAAAAAGGAATAGCTATGCTTTTATACTGAATTTAGCAATTAATGGATAATGATCCGATAGAAAAAAGTTACTTTCTTGATGATGCACAATCTCAAATGAATCGTCAATTAATTGATGTGAATAAAAGAAATAATCAATAGGTAACCCTTTTGTATTATTTGTAAAATTATGGAATGTTAAACTAATTCGATCTTCCTCATGATAAATATTTTGATACTTTGAAGATAAATATCTAATGGTTTGACTGTCTGGATTTTGATTAAAATCACCTACCAAAATAAAAGGGCACTGATATTGATGTGTTACCTGGTCGATGATTTGAGATAAGATTTTTGCTTGATTTGTACAGACCTCATCTGATATATAGTCTAGATGGGTATTGAAAAAAGAAATGATTTTCTGTTCATTATCCCTTATGACAACATATGTTACTATTCGTGGAAAAAGTGAGCCTATGACTCTAGATTCGACTAAAGGAGTCTCTGACAGCCATAGGGTTTTACTTTCTATGATTTGATATTTACCCTTCTTGACTAAAATGGGTACAGCTTCATGATCCATACCACGACCATGACCAAATAAATCATAATCACTCATATGAGTTTTTAGCTCTTGATACATAGTGGGTCCTGCTTCCTGCAGACCGATGATATCAAAATCATGAGCTCCCAAATATGTCATTACTTTTTGTTTCCGATAATCCCATGAGTTTAACCCATCTACTGGAGCATTGATTCTAAGATTAAAACTCAATACTTTATAATTTTTCATATGAATATTCACATCCTCGTATCTATTATAAATGATTAATTACATATTACATAAAAAAAGATACAGCAGAATTAGGGGGGGATTTACTGTATCTTTTTTGATATATGAATTTATGTTTTTATTTTATTTGATTGTTGCAGGTATGTTATATTCTGAATATAGATATTGTGGATAGATGACAATATCAGCGTTAGGCATTGACTCTGAAAAATCATAAGCCCAACCAACAAATATATAGCCTTCTTTAACTGGAGCTTCAGGTAATTGATAATCGCTTAAATCGGCACCCTCTGTAAAAAAATCAGAATGGATAGTTTGTCCTTCACTATCAACAAATGACATTTCATGTACATGTGTTCGATTAGCTTGAGTTTGTGAAATTGACAATGTATAAGTCACTGCAATTAATAAGATAGTTAATATCATAATGATTGTTCTCATGATTTAGGCTTCCTTTCTGGCGATTTTTCTAGTGATACTCTCATATTATATTCATAATTTATTAAGGGTTTGTGTTGAAATTATTACTTTTTTCTTAATTCATACAACTTCTTGATTTCTTTCAATGATTTTCGCTAAATACTGATCAATTTTTGAAAAGAAACTTTGACTATCTGTTGATAAGTCACTAGAATTGGCAATATCTATCATTTTAGAGCTTTTTTGAGTTTTTTCTTGACGTTTAAGTTTTCTTAAACGGACTAATTTGGCTTCTTCAAAATGAATACATGACATCCCGTGATCATTTAATTTGCATAGAGCAACTGTTCTAAGAGGATATTTGCTTTTTTTTATTGTAAAACGCATCAGTGTATCAAAAGTATCCTTGATATCTGTTTCACAAAAGTATCCTAATTTTCTACAATCATATCGGTGCAAAAATGTACAAATTTCATCATTATGAAATGTCATTTGGTTTTGCTGAAGATGATTTTCGATCATAAACTGATCGGAGAATTCAATATTTAATTGTTTGCTATTCTTGTCATAGTCCAAAAGAAAAGCCCAACAAATCTCATATGATTGCATATGCACCTCCATGAATGATGAGCTTATTATAACTTTTCTTCATTTCTTTAACCTTAACCGATTATTAAGTATCTATTAAGTTAAAAAAAAAGCACACCGATTTCGGTGTGCTTACTTATTTATTTTTCCGTACCAAGCTTGTAACCAAATCCCCACATGGTAACTACAATCTTGGGATCTGATGGATTATCTTCGATTTTTTCTCTTAATCTTCTAATATGAACATTAATGACGTTATCATTAAAATAATATTCTTCGCCCCAAATGGTTCGATACATCAATTGCTTTGAAAAAGTTTGATCAGGGTGGGTTAATAATAGTTTCAGTATTTCAAACTCTTTGAGCGTTAAATCAACCACTTTGCTATCTTTAGTGACAACATAATTATTTAAGTTGATCTCAACATTAAATATCTTGAAATTTTGTTTAAGAACTTTTTCTGTGCTTTTTTGTGATCGACGAAGTACAGCTTTAACGCGTGCTACGAGTTCAAGCATTGAAAAAGGTTTAGCTAAGTAATCATCTGCACCAAGTCCTAGATTGATTGCTTTTTCTACATCAGAATCCTTAGTAGAAATGATGATGACTGGAACATCTCCTTTAGATCTAATGTGTCTTAAGACTTCATCACCATTTTTAATCGGTAGCATCAAATCAAGCAATACGACATCATAAGGAATCAAATCAAATTGTTTTATGGCATCTTCGCCATTGAAAACCGGCTTAACTTCAAACATCTCTTCCTTAAGCTTGGTTTCCAAACTTCTACTGATGATGATATTATCTTCAACTAGTAATACTTTTTGTCCCACACAATTCACCCCATCAAATCACCAATGTATTTGAATTCCTTTCTGATTATTTTTTAATCATTCACACATAAAGTATACCACGATATTTTAAAAAGGGTCATTCAATTTTGTTCCTTAGGGCATGAAACAAATCATGCCCCTTGGAAATCGACGAAAAACAATCAAGCAAAAAGAGATAATCAAGATAAAGGGAAAATCCAATCAAACTTGAAAGTTTCTCAGTCAATCTATTATACTTTATCAATTCTAAAGAATTCCTTTAAATTTGTTTACTTTTTTCTTAAGTTGAAGTTAAAAATAAAAAGGCTGTGTAGGTACACAACCTTCTTTTCTATTAACTATAGATTAATGAAAATGATTCACTTAAACCAGATGCTCGTCCTACAAAATCAACTGCTTGAATCTGAACCTGATAGGTTTGTCCGATATTGAGACCAGTAAAAGTGATTTGATTCAAGTTTGCATATTTATGAAATTCACCATCAAGATAAATCGCATATTCTGCTACTCCATAATCATCTGTTGATTTTTGCCAATAAATGGTGTTCTTCAATTGAGCTAAAGAAATACTTTCAGGCTCACTTGGTTTTTCTTTATCTAATGTTGCATAGTCTTGTTTATAAACTCTAGCGTAATCAATTTCAAAAGTTGTTGGGAAAGCTGTTGAATCAACACCTTGGACTCCACCCCAATTGCCACCTATTGCTAAGTTCAGAATTAAGAAAAATTCTTGATCAAATGGGAATGCTTCAGGATAAGGTGTATCTGATGTTAACGCTGGAACATAATTGAATTCACCAATTGTTTGTCCATCAACCATTGTTTTTAGATAACCCGGTGACCAAATAAGTTCATAATCATGAAATTCAGTATTTGAATTTGGAACTAAACGGCCAAATCCGATTTGAGTATTCAAATTGTGATTGAATTTTTCTGTGTGAATTGTTGAATGAACATAACTTGGATCATATCCAACATATTCCATAATATCAATTTCACCACTATCTGGCCATCCGCCATAAGCATTCATTAACGGCATCATCCATATCGCTGACCAAGTGCCTCTGCCAACTGGATTTTTAGCACGCACAACGATACGAACATATTCAAATGTTCCTTTATACTTAGTAGTTAATCTTGATGACGTATAATCTTTTCCAAGGTAACTTTCCTTCTTAGCAGTTATGACAAGTTTGCCGTCAACGATTGATGCGTTTTCTCTCGTGTAATATTGAAGTTCATTATTACCGCCTCCACTACCATTGACTTCAAAATTCCATTTGGTTTCATCTACTTCTGTGCCATTGAATTCATCAGCCCAGATGCAAGTCCAACCACCTTCTAATGTAGGTTCATCGCAATCTTCTATTGCCGTCAACGGCAATAAGCCATTAGGAACCTCTCCTGAATCCTTCTCACACCCTACCAAAATGAACATGAGTAGAGTAATAATTAATATTTTTTTCATAAAATCTCCTTTTTATTCACCTGTAATACCAGTTCGATCGATACTTTCTACGAAATAACGTTGAGCTATAAAGTATAAGACAAGAAGCGGTAAAATGGTGAGCATATTTCCTGCAAGCATAATAGCTTCATTTAATTCACTACCTGGTGTTCCCGGAGGGAACAAGGTCGAATAGCTTGCTCTAAATGCTTGAAGCTTGAGTGGTAATGTCACTTGTCCACCAACATAAAGTGCTGTTATAAATGTTTCATTCCAATACCAAACAAAACTGAATAAGAAGACAATAATGAATGATGGGATAGCAAGTGGAATAGCGATTCTCAAGAATATCTTCATATGAGATGCACCATCGATTTCTGCTGATTCCATTAAAACGCCTGGAATGGTTTTGAAAAATTGATAGAAAATCAGAATATAGATTGCTGCGTTAATCCCTTGACCAAATATAGCAGGTAGAACCATCGAGTTTTGAGTGCTCATAAGTCCAAGATTTCTAAATACTAACATATTAGCTACCATCGTTACTTGAGAAGGTAGGATGAATGTTGCTAGCATTAAGACAAACATAATCTTCTTAAGTGGGAAATTAAATTTAGCGAATCCATACCCAATAATTGCTGAAGAGATCGTCACTGATAAGCTCACCTTAAGCACATAACTTGTTGTAGTAAAAACTGCTCTAGGAAGCTCTAAAACCTGAATAGCTCGTGCATAGTTTTCAAATTGTAATGCACTAGGAATCCATTTGATACCAGGGTTGATGAGATCATCAACACTCATAAAACTGTTCACTAACATAAATAGTACAGGATATAAGTAAATATAACTGAAACTGATAAGTAGTGTGTAAATGACAACCTTGTAGATGAAACCATCTACGAAGTTCATCCCCAACAAATAACGTCTAGCCTTCACTTTGAAGTGCTTATAATCAAATTTTTTCATTGGTTACTTCTCCTTTCTGCGGATAGAAATGATACCCACAAAGATACTCATGATGATAACCATCAAGAAGAAATAAACCCATGCAATAGCTGCAGCATATCCGTAGCCATGCCAGAAATTTGAATCTGGAGCACCAACAAGCATGTGTGCTCTAGCCATATCTAATATACCACCAGATTCAACAAATAAGGACATAGACACAACAATATATATGATTGCGACACCCACTAAAGGCTGAATCGATGGCAGTGTAATCTTCCAGAAACGATCCCAAGGAGATGCACCATCAATCGATGCTGCCTCATAAATTGAAATATCAATCTTCTGTAGACCTGCTAAGAAAATTAAGATTGGAATACCTGCATACCATAAAATGAGTAACATCGATGTAAGTAGTGTTTCTAAAGGATTAGCAATCCAAGGTCCAAGATTTTCTGAAATGTAGATCAACACTGAACTATCCTGAAGGGATGGAAGCGAAGTCGCATCCTGATTCGTTAATTCAGCAATAACAGGTCCTGTAGAAATGACAACAGGCAAGAAAAATATGGTTCGCCAAACACCTTTAAGTTTGATTGGATTATTGATTAATACTGCAATCATAATCGAGAATACTACAACAAGTGGAACTGCAATAACCATTTTTCCTAGATAAGTACCAAATAGAGGTAACAAAACCTGACTTCTAAAGATATTTAAATAGTTTTGGAATCCAATATAGGTTGTTAAAATGCCATCTTGCAAACTATAATAAGCTTCATGGAAACTTAAATATAGTGAATAGAACATTGGATAAAGGGTAAACACTAAATACCCTAATAACCATAACAAAACAAACATGTATCCATAAAACGCTTCTCTGTTTTTTCTTGTGACTCTGATTTTGATAAAACCTACTAAAATCAGATGTAGACCACGTTTTCTAAGGATAAAATTGTGCGTTAAAGCATGTCCAATTTTTTCAAAAACGACAGATACCTTATAGGTATAGAAACTTGAAATAGCATCCCATATCTTGAAAAAGAATTGACCAATTTTACTTCTTAACAAAGCGAATTTAGCAGTTAATTTTTTCATGATTGCACCACCTTATAACTTCTTGCTGAAACAATGTTTCCAAGGTGTGTGAGTGTCTCATAATTGTAATTGACATAGATTAATACACCATTTGAATATGTTACTAGAACCAAGCCAGTCTCAACTACCTCACGATCGACAATATAGGCATTTGTGACATATTTCAGTGCGTCATTAACATAATGATATGTATCTAATATGCGACCTTCATAATCAGAAAGTGTCGTTGTATAAAATACACTTGCTTGTGTATATCTCATTTCATAAGTAGGCTCATGAGTCAAAATATAACTTGGATTTACACCAAAATCAACCATCGTTAAATATCTATCTTCGGCAAGCGCATTAAAGTTTAAATAAGGTGTGTAATAAGAAATGCTTCCTTTTAATATAATAGGAATTAGTGGAACCAAATCAGTATAATAGTCATATTGACTGTTAGTTATTGGTAAATCCATATATCCATCAATATAGCTATATAAGTATACATTCGGTGCTGATAAAGTCAAGCTATCATATAAAAGAGCTAAATCTTGATAATAAGTGATGCTATTGCTTCTTTCATAATTTTTTCCATCATAATAACTAAATAAAGCTGAACCAAGGGTTGTCATGGATAATCCGGATACTCCAAGATCATTAAAGAACCCTACATCTTCCTTAGCCATCTTATAACTGCGATCAGGATAAAGAAGATACAAATCTAAAATTTGGCCATTTAAGGAGCGTGTATTAAATACCATCTTTAATTTTGATAAATTCTTTGCAACATCACGATTGTATAAAATTTGTGATGATAACTCTGATGAAAGCACATATTCATTGTCTAAATAGATTGTATTACCATCATCAGTGATATATTCAGCAAGATCTTTGTAATCATTTTTACCAGCAATACTTGTTCTATAGGGTGCACGGTAAACAAATCCGTCTCTACTCCAACCTGTTAAGGTGATTTGTTGATTATTGATACCATTTGATTTAAAGTAATCATAAGCGGTCTTAACCTGATCAATGGTAGTCATTTTAACTTTAGATGTTCCAATAAATGAGGGCTCTTGATCAGACATAATGTAAGATAATTGAATTGGGATTTGATTATCAACAACTTTTTCTTGACTTGTCAGTATGCCTTCATCAATTAAGAAATCGCGGTATTCTTTTGCAATACCAACATAGGATGCCTTTTCACCATTCAAGAAATTATACTGAATTTTATAATTTGCAGTTGTTTTTTCAAGTGCAATGGTGTCATTTCCATCTCCAGCTTTATTAATAATATTCTTGAATATTTGTCTAACATTAAACCTTGAAGTGATTCTATTATATTTTGTATTGTCACCCCAAAAATTAGCAAGCAATGTTGAACTTTCAGCGCCTTCAAGGATGTTTACATAGTAACCATTAGCACCTGGTTCATGTATCATACCATAAATAGGAATAGACAATTGTGGCAATGTTGAAGATTGATATCCATAATCCGCACCATAAAAACGTGCTTGGAAATAGGTATTATGTCTTTGATTCATTCTTACTAAAGCACCAACGCCATCAGGAATAACAACATATCCAGGAACATTAGCTTCTCTTGCTGCACCTAAATAAGGAAATATTTGAATACCAAGCAGACGATAAACCTCACCATCTTCTACGATGCTGTCAGAAGGAATATATACTTCTAGTGAACCTTGATTTAAGCTAATTTCAACATCAAAAGCAACATCGATTTCTTTAATATCAACATGTGTAAGGAAAGAACTTGCTGTCTGGTTCTCAATTGATACGGAAACCTTGCGTGTTAAATAGCTTCCTGTTTCAAGCAGGTAAGGACGTAAGTGATCAGGATTGTCGATGGTAATCGAACCATCATTGGCATACTTAACTTCTGCTAATGTATATAATGATGCTGTTGTTAAAGTTGATGTCTTCACATTATTTGCATTAACATAATCAACCCATAAACCTGAGTTCATCAGATTTCTATTGGCTGTGTTGTCTTCTCTAATTCCCGAAATTCCTTGAAATTCAGGTCTTGAGGACCAGAAATATCCAGTTGTTTTGTTTTTTATCATGATTGAAAATGAATCTTTTTCAAAATAAACTTCAAGATCACTTGTATCAAACATGAGTTCAAAACCTAAAGTATCAAGTTCTAAAGGTGTATACGATAAATTGTATTTGGTATGATAATCATTAAGAACCTGAGGTGAAACATCATCTGTTTGTGTATATCTAGAACTTTCTAACAACAGTTCATTGATATATGGGAAATTATCAGCTGTTTGAAAATCTGCTAAAGGAACGTTAACATCAGCAGCATAGACAATACCCACTGTCATCATGATAAACAAGATGAATACGATTAAATATCTAGTCAATTTAGCCACGATTAAACAACTCCCTTACAATGTCTGCAAATAAAGTCCAGACTTCATTTAATAATAAATAGATGATGAAAAGTACAGCTAAAATCATAATGGCTGTAAAGATTGAGATTAAAATGTTTGAAACTGTTGGTTTCATATCATAGAAATGAATTTCCTTGACCATGACAATCATATAGATAATAGTCAATGCAACAGCAATGAATAATAATGTAGAGTAGATAAATGCTTCATTATAGGTCAATCCCTTAGATATAATCGTTAATACAGGGAAAGCAATAATCATGGGCAGTAAAGTATAAGCTGATGCTTGATAAACATCACTTAATTTCCCTTCACCATCACGGATGCTACATACGAGATAATTAGCGACCACCCATAAGAAGAATGGAACAAATATCGTTGTCATTTGTTGGAAAATATTGATTTCTGTTGGAATATTGTTATTGAATAAGAAGCTTGTTTCAAAAATCCAATAAACATACATCGCAAAGAAGAGTAATAAATAGATAGTAGCGGAAAGATTAGATCCCTTATTTTCTCTCTTGATGCCATAATACCCATCGCCAGGATGCTTGAAAATATAGAATGGGAAAACAAGCTCTTGATAAAGCTTAAATCGACTGAGGTAGCCCTTTATTTTAGCAAATGGTTTTCTAACATAATCCATGAAATGAACAAATCTATTGACGAAGTATAAAACAATCAAACTCAAGAAAATACCAACAATAAATTGTCCGCTATTGAGTAATATATCGTTTCTTACTTCCCAAAATGCATTGGAATAACCATCTGTATCTCGCGCAACTTTGTAATATTCCATTGCCATTTCATAATCCATTTCAGAGAAATATGCATTACCTATACCTTTATTAGCCAAATCAAACAAGCTATTCATGCGAAGTACTTCTTGCCAAGGTTCTAAAGACTCTGCATATTTACCTTCTTGGTAAAGTTCAATGGCATAATGAACCAAACTCGCAAACTCAGTAGGGATAAACACCTGGAGTGCTGAAGTCTCTTGGTCGACAACATAGATATTGCTCTTCGAATCTACGGCCACACCTGTAGGTAATTTAAACAGACCTTTTTGATTATAAGCATCAGGTCCGCTAAAGACAAATAAAACTGAACCATCAGGACCATACTCTGTGATATAACCATCTGATGTGATGGTAAAAATGGTATTATAGGGACCTACAAACAAGTCTTCGACTGTATCAAATCCCCAAACTGATTTATTGTAAACAAAATTAGCAATATTCAATTTCAGATAACCAGATTCTTCTTTAGTAGTTGTTAGAATCAATCCATCATGATCAACAGCAATGTTATAAACCGGTTTAGGAATCATCTTAAACCATTCTCTACGTTGCTCTTCATCAAATAGCACTGATTTCAAAATGTTATCTAGGGTACTTGGTAATGTATTCCCTCCAAAGAATCCGAAGAAATTTCCGTTATTTTCAAACTCAGCTAACCCATTGATATTACCAGCAAGCAACATATAAACATTGTTCCCTCGATCAGTGATGATCTTTGTTGGGTCAAATGCATCTGTTGGTTTGAAATAAGGCGTGTTGACAGGTTTTGAATAGACTGAGCCTAATGTATATGTTTCCGTCAGATCATCATATAAGAATTGATAACCCTCTTTTGTACCAAAATCAGCAACATACAAACTGCCATCTAAGCCAACATGGACACCTGTTGGTTGATCTAAAAATCCTTCACCAATGACTGTAACAACATCATTTTGTAGGCTATACTTAATTACTCTTGAGTTTCCTGTATCTGCGATATAAACATTATCTTGGATATCAATGGTCATATCACTTGGAGTATCCAGTGTCAAACCACCTAAATCATAACTAATTGATAATGGAAGATAAGCATCTTGAGTCCATACAAAACGATGTGTGGCACTAGAATATGTATACGTTGTATAAGGTAACCCATTTGCTTTGACTTCGAGGGATGGAACGAAGAAAGCAAGCAATACAATTAATAATAGAATATACTTTTTCATTACTTGATACCTGAATGAGCCATTGTGTTCATAACTTTACTTTGAAGAATAATGAACAACAATAGATTGGGTATAAACATCATCAGACCTGCAGCAGCTGCCATCCCTTGGCCGGCTACAGTATTACCTTGTGCTGATGTCAAACTCATCATATAGAAAGCAAGCGTTCGTTTACTCTCATCATTAATATACAACACCGAAGTGGATGTATCATTCCAGATAGCCTGAAAGGCTAAGATACCTACAGTTGCAATTGCAGGAGCGATAATTGGCATAATAATCTTTAAGAATATCTGCATCTCAGATGCACCATCAATCTTAGCTGATTCTATTAATTCATTAGGTGTCTGATCGATAAATTGCTTAATCAAGAACATCGCAACAGGCATGACAATTATTGGCAAAATGTGTGCCCAATACGTATCAATTAGACCAGATTTAGCTATAATCAAATATCTAGGTATTTGTACAGCGATTGGAACAAACATCAAAGCTAATGTGTTAAGTTCAAACAAAAACTTTTTGCCTTTGAACTTAAGCTTTGACAAAGCATAGGCTGAAAAAGCGGTAATAAATATCGCAAGTGTGACTCCAACAATCGTCACAAATAGGCTATTAACCATATATCTCGAAAATGGAACACCAGAAGCTGAAACAATTCTTGATAATTCTAAGAAATTATCTAATGTTGGTCTTCTAACGAAAAATTTAGGAGGATAAGCAAATAACTCACTTTGTGGTTTAAACGCATGATTAATAATAAACAAAATAGGCAGCAACATCAATATTGAAAATGGAATAAGGAAAGCAAAGAATGGAATCTGACTACGATCAAAGTTGGTCGGATTTATCTTTGTGCCTTGAAATGAATTTCTCGCCATATGATCACTCCCTTTCCCCTAAGATACTCCAAGTAATTTTCGAAATGAAGTAAACCATAAGCAGTAAAATCACACTAATTGTCGCTGCATAGCCCATCATATATCTGATAAATCCAAAATCTTCAATATGATTAACAATTAATTGGCCGGCATATTGCGGTGTCGGGTTTGACCCTGACAAGGCAACACCAATGCCTCCTGCTTGAAAGGTAGTCACCACCGCCATAACGGCCCCGAATAGCATTTGGGGTTTCATTGAAGGTATGGTGATATAGAAAATTTCTTGTGCTCTGTTTTTGATGCCATCCATGTATGCCGCTTCATATAGGGTTTGATCGATATTTAGAACCCCTGCAAGCATGGCTAAAAATCCAACACCCATGCTGCTCCAAAGCGAGACGACAATCATAATGGTCATTAAGTATTGAGGTGATTGCAAAAATTGTATAGGTTCTAAAATGATACCCCAATTAAGAAGCAAGCTGTTCAAATAACCTTGGGAATCATCAGAAAATATGATTCTCCACATCGAAGCCATGGCAACACCCATAGTAAGCGATGGAGAATAAAGAATAATCGCTAAAACTGTTCTTGCTTTTGCTGGAATTTGAGCAAGCATCCATGCAAGTAAAAATGATAATAAGTAACCAAAAGGTCCAACAATGAGTGCAAACTTTAGTGTATTTGATAAAACAAATTGCATGAAGACTGTATCCATTGTAATTAATTCTATATAGTTTGTTATACCAATAAACGTTGGTGCCTGAATGGCATTAAAATAAGTAAATGACAAGAAAATAGCTACTACTACTGGAACAACTACGAAAACAAAGAATAATGTCCAGTAAGGAACAATAAACCAAGCTGGACGGTTCATTTTGCTAATCATGTTCCACCTCCGTCAACCATTGATCAATATTGTAAATACTAGGAACAATATACTCTTTTAGAATCTGACCACGATAAGTATAACCAAATTCAGCCATCTTGTAGATGATTTCTCGATTTGATATACGCACTGCTTCATCTAGTGCTTGTCTTGGATTGGTACCATCAAAAACGATTTTAGTCCAAGCATTACTGATTTCACGTTCAACCATATAAGCTCCAGGAATACGAGAAGCTTCCAAAGCATATTCCCATTGTTCTAAGACAATGTCTTTATACTCACGAGGCATTGATAATGTTTCAAATGCATCAAGGTTTGCTGTATTCCAGAAATAAGCTTGTCCATAGGTGCTTTGTACTAAGAATGCAAAATCACTTTGAATCTCAGTTGACATCCACCACTTTAGGAAATCCCAAGATTCTTCGGGATATTTTGTTGCACTCATAATCATTGATGCTTGTGCACCAACAGCACTGTATCGATTGATTTCACCAGTATCTGGATCTAAGACACCAGGATGAAGATCCATACCCCATAAACCATCAAGTTCTACTGCTGCAGTGTCAAGTAAGATATAAGTTGATAAATCGGAAATACCAATAGGTAGTAGTCCATAACGGAAATGATTGTAAAAGGATCCTACATATTTAGGCATATTGTACAAGGTAAATAATTCTGACATTAAAGTGATACCCTTTAATGTTTCTTCACTATTAATATTTGTTTGCATACCATCTGGTGTATATAGGTCACCGCCAAATTGATAAATAAATGGCAATGTCGCAACAAATGGTTTAAGTCCGCTGTATTGCGCTAATGGAACAAAATAATTCATGCCATAACTTTGCAATAAAGGCAATATCTCAATAATTTCATCCCATGTCTGTGGAATTTCAGTAATCCCAATACTATCTAATATGTCTTTGCGATAATAGGTAACCCAGAAATTTTGTGTCTCTGGCAATCCGTAAACACCTTGTTCAAAGACGTAAGGAATCATTGCACCTTTAGAAAAATGTGTCACTAATTCTTCATAACCTTCAAACTGACGCAAGTCCAAAGAAGCACTTCTGACGGCGAAATCATAAGGAATCCAGTGATTGACACCAATAGCAACATCAGGTGATTGTCCGCTTGCATTAGCTAATACGAGTTTATTTTGATCAGGCATTTGTGATAAGGTGATTTTCATTGGTCCTGAATATCTCTCATCGATCATCGATTGCATGATTTCTATATATTGTCTTGGATGATTCACCCAAACTGTGATTTCATTATCTTTTCTTGTTGAAGCTGAATAAGGATTATTGATAAAAGATAAAACTAAACGCTTAGAGCCTTCCCAAAAACGAACAAATATATTCGCATATGGCTTAGCAATTGGATCATCTCCATGGAAGATACTTCTTTCCAATTCAAGATTAGAGCGCATCAGTCTTTGCATCATATTGCCTAACATTTGATTGACAGATGAATCACCATCAGAAAATTGAACCATTAAACTTGGTAATTTATTGATATCGTTAGCAATATTGATGAGTCTTGTTGCAGCAACCTTCATATTGCCAATTTCAGATGGCTGATCAACACTTGTTAATCCTAATAGTTTTACATATGTTTGATTAAGCAGTTCAGCCCAATCTAAAATATCTGAAGATGCTGAAGGAAAATATGTTTCAATATCCCAGTCGCGATAGCGATCAGTTCCTCCACTTGTGTATCTTTTAATATTCAAGGCTAAACTTTGAATTTCATTCATGACATACTGAATGGTTTCTATAGTTTGACGATAAGGATAATTGACCGCTTCTAAAGTTAATTCATGTGTTCCAGCTTCTAAATAGATTTTTAGGTTTTCATTATTTTCATCCACTAAAGTACGATTAATGAAACTTACAGTGTATGGAAAAGCATAATTTTCTAATAGATCAAATGGAACATCTCCATTAATTTTGATCTTTCTAAAAACAGGCATATCCTTAATCATGTATTGTCTGTATTTAAATGATAAATAATAATATCCTGAAGTTTCAACGTCTATGGCATATGATACTGCTTGTCCGCTATTTTGCCACGAATCACCAAAAATGACATTGAGTCTAAGGAATTGAGTATTATAGTATAGATTTGATGGATCATATTCTGATCTTAATCTTATGGATGTATCATTTCTAGATGACATATCGCGTGCAGCAATTGTGATTTCATCATCAACGATATTTGCATCTCCGTGTGAAGCAAGATAATCTGAATAACTAGGAATTTGATCTTCAAGAACATAATAAAATTGTCCTATAAGTAATTGACCATTGACATATTCAATCTCAATAACATCATTTTCTTCGAGTTCGAAAGCAAAAAGACCAGGATGCATACCACGGTAGTCATTAATCTTATGGTGATACCAAGCCTTGATCTTATTTGAGCTTGGCTGAATTTCATTTAGATATCGATCAAGTGTAAATTCTTGTGTCGATAATTCCCATCGAGAGGGTAAAACGATGGTTTGACTTTCATAAAATGGACTTTCTCCATTAATCTTAATGCTGATTTGAGTGTTATCAATACTTTCTTCTAACTCGTAATAATCTAGAGCAAAATAATATAAACCCGCTTCAGTGTTCGTATTGACAAAGGTAATGTTGTGATCTCCATCAAGCAAATAAACATCTTGAGATCTACCCGTTTGACTGATATAATCTGAAACAATTTCTCCATAAATTGCATCACTCGCACTGATACTTCGAGTTGAATCCATATCGAGTGTTAATATTGTTTTTTCTACATCTGTTTCATTTAAATTGAGTGTTAAATAGCTTTGTTTCACTTCAGTATATAATGGCGTGCTAAATGCAGAGCTTAATGATTGATTTTGATAATCATTAGCTAAGACTGAGGTCTCAAAGAAAGTGTCATTGGATGATGTTTTAAAAAAAGATAGCACAACGACAAGAATTAAAATAAAGGCTAAGAAAATTGAAATGATTCGCTTAGCACTAAATCTACTGAAGATTGATTTAAATTTCTGAAATCCTTTTTTAAAAAATATGCTTACTTTCTTCATGATTCCTCCCAATTATATGGGTTTAAGAGGGGAAAAATTCCCCTCTTATCCATTTTTATTTAATCAATCAGCGCCTAAAGTTAATAATTGAGCTTGAACTATTTCGTTAGCTTTCGCTTCCCATTGTTCTGCATAAGTTGGTACTGCAGTTGGTCCAGCAATAATCAAACTTTCCCAATTATAGGCATTTTCTGGATCGTTAACCCATGCCCAGAAATCTTTATATCCTGGTAACCATTTATCAAGGTCAGGTTTTGAATATTCAATACGATCCAAAGTATAATTAATACCTTCGATATCGTCAACCAAGTCGTAGACTCTATCCCAAACATCAGGATAATCTCCAACAGGGAATCGATCTAAGTGAATTGGTAATTCTCCTGCTAATAAAGCAGCAGCATTATCAGCTTCTAACAAATCAAGACGTGCTTCCCAGCCTTCTTGTCCAAAAGTCATCCATTTAGCAAGCAAATAAGCTTCTTCTGGATGTGCAGTTTGTGATGAAATAGCTTGGTAGTCAAGAATTGTTGGTGGGAATAAACCAGCAGAACCACTTGGATATGGCCAGAAGCCTAAGTTGATATTGCTATCTTCTTTTGCTGCATTGATAATGCCTAACATCCATGATCCTTCAATATCCATTGCAGCATAGCCCATTTGAATGAGGTATTGTTGCAATACTGGATTGTTATCATAAACGTCTTGTTCATATCTAGTCGTTGTACCATTTGTTAATTGGTGTAATGCTACTTTTTGTTGCATCGCATAAATCCAATCAGCTGAAGTATAATGAAATGCTGCGCCATCCCAAGTATCATATTGGACATTCGCATCATTCATCATAGGCCATACTTGTTGGAAATCAGGAGAGCCATACCAAGTATCCATACCAACAACAAGATTTTCAGTATCGACTAAGTCAAAGTTTTTAATAGCTTTAGCTATTTCAACAAATTCAGTAAATGTCCAATCCTTGACAGGATAGCCATCATTGTCGATTCTGTATTTACCATCAACAGTAGTTAGATTTGCATCAGCAAAGATGTCAAGGTTAATCATGATTCCTTTTAAAAATTGGAATGATGGGACTGCAAATCTCTTGCCATTATAAACACCTGTAAGTGCAACGTTTTCATAAACAAGATCAGTGTCTGGATCAGCATCCCAAAGTTCAGCTAAATCATAAGTCAATCCTGCATTGATAACTGTTGGAACATTATCAGTTGCAAAAACATCTGGTAATAAACCAGCTTGTGCTGCAGTCACAAGGTTACCTGTAAATTCTGCACCACTACCAGCGATATCTTGACGTAATGTAACACGAATGTCAGGATATTTTGCCATAAAGGCATCAATCATGCGCTGATTAAACTCTTGATTACCCCAGTCTGCATAAGTTAGTTCTATCTTTTGATTAACAATAGGTGTTTCGCCATCGTCACCACAAGCATATAGACCAACCACTAGGAATAAGGCAACAAATAAAAGTAATATTTTCTTCATTTTTTTCCTCCTATTCTTAAATACATAATGTTTAGAGGATGGCGCATAGAAAAGTTTCCATGCGCCATCTCACGTTATTAATTTTTAATTATGGTGTAACGACGTATTCAAT